>Ga0247757_10000116_pt1 | contig 64172 bp, 59 predicted proteins | sample UWRJL126311R4_FD_180929 | JGI IMG/M metagenome (GOLD analysis project Ga0247757, IMG submission 180929) | Plant litter microbial communities from Arlington Agricultural Research Station in Wisconsin, United States - UWRJ-L126-311R-4 | ecosystem: Environmental > Terrestrial > Plant litter >... | reverse complement strand
TTGATTGTTCGGACATCTTCTAATGACCTGTGGCACCGGGGCGTCACTGTAGTGAACTGGATCCAAGCTGAGGAAGCGAACCTTCTTGCTTGTTCTCATGATTGGGTGGTAGGTGCCAGGCCTCCTAGATGAGTGCTTTGTTCCCAAGTGCTACCCTTGTGAAGAGGGCTCGAGCCCCCTTGCGAAGGAGCTTGTGTAACCGTAATGGGGTTTATTGGGGACCACCCTCGAGAGGACTACTACCCTGTGATGTATGTCAGCTTATGCAGTCGTGTCTCCATCAGAATGCACGAACTGGCCTGTTCTTGGCAGCTCATTCATCGCCTTCCATAGCCATTCGGTACTAGAATTTGTGCAGATTCGATGAGCCCGCATCATTTGCCTTTCGTAGCAACGCTGCAGCGTTAGATTCGCTAGCCTCGCAAGGCTTTGCGGCGCTTCGCAACCGCCTTTGATGATTTCCCCCCGTCATTCAACTACCACACCCTCGAAATGGTTGGCCCATGGCGTCGGCATCCAAAACATTCGTTACGCGGCTCAAGAAGATTCGTTGATGCATCGTTTCAGAGGTTGTTTTCTCGTATGTCTGGGAACACGCACACACACACACACACATACAGGAAGATTGCCGTGCATGCCACGCACAGCACAGCCTGAACTCAATAGAAGCATGGTGGGGTAGCCAGGAGAGACCGATCCACTAAAACATGTGTGTTTTAGGGAAGTGCCATGTCGAAGGATTCGATCCTCGTTTGAACCTCGACGCCGTCCGGAGCCCGAAAAGTCCCCCTCACCGGAACCCAGCGAAACATTGCCAAACGTCAGCAGTCTCAACTACGCAGCTATCCAAACACACGTACAAGGAAGTTTCGGGAGCAGCATGATATTATACTATTCTGCATGTTGCTCGGCGTCTGGCTAGCAAGCACTACTTGCGGTATGGAATCCGGGTCTACCCCATCGCGATTCGTGTGGCAGGTAAACCCCCCCGTTCGCCCTCCTACAGAATGCACCGAGCCTGTGCCCCTTCTGGGCCCTCTTTTGATGCCTTAGCTCCAGGGCATTCGATTATCTCGACGCCGTTGGGGGGGAAAGTCGCTCGCCTCCTATTCTTCCCCGTGCCGACTTGAGCCCCGGATTCTCCTGCGTCTGCTTGAGTGTTTCCACATCCATGCTCTTCAGCTTCGCACTGAGTCCTCAATCCTATGACCTTGGGAGAGGCGTGGTTGTATCCTATGGTTTCAGGCCCTTCATGCTGGAACCCATGATCTACGTATCCAACGTGTACCGTCCGCTCTTCGAAACTTGATATTCAACAGGGATTCTGTAAGACACAAGGGGAACGGAAGCGGGACGAATCCTAGTTCGATGGGTCGATGAGCTATGCTGCCTATCATATAATAGAGATGGGGAATAGAAAGGGAGGGGAGTAGCGAGTTGTGAATTGAGTGCAAGTCTCCTTTCCAGCTTCATCCGTACAGCCACTCTCTCAACCAGGTAAGAAATCAAAGCGGAGTTTTCGCAAAGCAATACCTTACACCCCGACACTCTCCCATGCAGATCAATGAAACGGGTATACTGAAATGAGAGGGGACCGCCTCAAGATGCTAAAGAAATCCAAACTACAGTATGTCCGCTCGAAACAATCGTCCTTGATCTCGCGCTGCGGGCTAGAGTCAGGCATGCTCGCCCGACGGACCGACCCCTTCGGCACCTGTGAACCATGCCCACAGTCCCCCCTCAGGGAAGCCAATGTCCCACCCGCACGTCCTCACGACTGCTACAACCACAGCGCCCAATACGCTGACTCCACCAAGGACTTTGACGATCACAAAGCCCTTCTTGCGAACCTCATCACTGAAGTCGCAAAGACCGAGTGGGTCGCGGGAGTCAAGATGCCTCGCGCCGTTACTACCACTACCACCGTATCGCTGGCTACCAGCAAGGGCCATATGTCTTGCTTTTGTTTTGTTGTTTCCATGCCGAACAACCGCCCAGTCCGCTCGCGGGGAACCGCCTGGAGAAGCGACGATGTTTCCGCTAGCGACCTCCTCACCGACGCGTTCGAGAAGCCACTTTGCCCTTTCGTTGCGCTGAAGCTCTTCGTATCTGTCTTTCTCGTTCTTTAAACTTCGCTGCAGATCTGTGGCCCACTTGGCTATCCTGACATCGGCAAGTCGCTGCTCCCCTTGTACAGCGTGGTGGTATCGCGCGAGTGAGAAGTCTGTGGGATGATCAAGAGCGTCAAGTTGCGTTTGCGCCAAGGATGGAGACGATGCCGGAAAGGGAGAGTGTAGATTTGAGGTGTAAAAAGGGGAACCTGCAGAGGGGACCAAAACCCCAGAAGGCGAGACTGAAGTAAATATCGACGAAGCAGCAGATGCTATGTAGATATTAGCCAGTGTAGCTTCAAAAATGCTCAATGGCTTACTGTTTAGAATAGCTCCGTTCAGACCGACAGAAGCGCTTGAGATGCTGCCTCGATGAAGAGCCTGATGTTCTTGCTGCCCATGAAGAATGAAAGAGTCCCCAGGTAATTTGTTTCTTCCCCGCCATGCAAGGAACTTCTTTGCGGCGGAATGCCGAAGCCAGGATATGGACTCTGGATCAAAAACCTGATTTACAAGTGCTGCCAGCTCAGAGGGGATAAGCGGTTGAACATAATCTGGAGACATAAGTAGTGAAGCATCCATAGTCTCGGTGTCGGGGCCGTGGGTCGACGAAACTGCGTACGGATGGGTTGGGATTGAAAAAGGGAACTCATTTGCCTCTGAGATTGGATTGGCGTGCGAGGTTGGAGAAGCCGCTATGTCTACTGGCAGCCCTTGTACGGTAAGCAATGCATCGTCCAATGCGGTGCCGAAGAGGAAGGGTCGAACTGAAGTGGTTTGCAACCGGGCAAGTACTGCGGTTTTGACGGTAACTAGTTCAGCAGCCGACAGTGTGTCGGCTTTCGCAATGACTGGTATGACGTTTGTCAGAGTGGATAGGCGCTGCATGAAATCTATATCTTTAGAAATGTCTTGACCTAAAATTCATGTCAATGTGTGTGATCCTGAAAGTACGACGGGCCACACTCACTGGGTGGGAGCAGGTAAAAGACGACATCCACGCTAATGCCACCGTTCCCACTAACAACACCCACTAAATCATTATCATCGAGAGTCATTACCGAAGTGGTTTGGTATAAAAGCGATTCCACATAGCTAACGACCCGAGAGATATCTTCAGCCTTTGAAGCGTTCTCGCTGTAGCCGGGTGTGTCTACGAAACAGATGTTCCTCTCGAGCACAGGGTCGGAACTACTCTTCCGTTTTCGGAGTACAGCAGACTGTTCTATATCCGCCCACCAATGTGGGTAGGATTTTGTGCTCGCGTAAGTCTCGATGATTTGAGGTGTCCCCAAAACTTCAGCCTTTCGTTTCTTTGTTTTTGGCTTGGGCGAGGTCTGCAAGAGGGAGTTCGACGGAGTAAGCGGATCAACATGAACAAGGTCTTCGCAAATCTGTACAATGGATCGAATGAATGATGTTTTGCCAATGCCTAATAGGAATGTTAGAGAAATGCTTTATGAAGTCGTTGAATATCAGTGTCACATACCAGCCTGACCCGCAACGAGCACTTTTAGTTTACCCATGGCTTTTCCTTTTGCAGTGAATGGACGTCGTGAGGGCATTTGTATGCTGGGCATAACCAGTTGAGGGAAGCTGGTTGCATCATCGAGTGCCGTGCCTTCGTCGCCACTTGACATGATCGCTGGGCTTGCGTTATCGTCAAGGCCAGCATCTTCGTCAGATAACTTCAAGGACTGCAGTGAAGCAGATGTTGGGGTGCTGGGCATCGCCGAAGTAGGTAGTGGCAAAGGAGAGTCCACATCTAGCGGCGTTGGTGGATTGGAAATGCTGTGATTTGATATCCTTCTCCGACGCGTCCTCAAGGGCGACGATTTGCGTGCTTGTAGGTCTCTTATGTCTGGTTTAGATGGATCAAGGGAGGCTCGACTAAGAGCTGCCCTAGGGCCAGGCACCTGCCCATCCTCGCATTTGATGTCCTCGGCCTGATCCTCGCGCCCAAAGGCAGCCGAGAGGGTGTCAGCCAGGCTCTGCACACCGAAAGTGCTTTCCTGCTGTCTTTCTACAACACGAGAGTTCCTTGGAGCCTCAATAGAGTGTTCCACTTCTGCTTCGGACCTCATGAAAAAGGTGGTTGGGACGTGATTCGGAGGGCCGCTGTTCACAGCCGAGGCATCGGTGACGCTGGTCTTTCGAGAGGGCGATTTAGCAGAGGGCGGAGCATCGCCGCCCGGTAGCGGCCGCATAGCTGACTCTCTTTGAACCACTATTCTGGGTGGTGGTTCTATTCTGGAGAGTTATAGGCAGTAGACACCGGAAGGTAGTCGGAATGTACCCCACGCGCCTTGAGCCCCGCCTTGGAGGAGCTTAGACCACCGTGGGCTGAAACAAAGCGGGCCGTTCGAACGTCGAGAAATCCGGAAGGTTGCCGACAGCGTCTGCGAATGCTGTAGGTCGTGTCGCTGTTGTCAAAGAGTCGCCGGACTGAGGTCGTTGTATCGAGCTGTTCGTTCAGATGCCGGCCGCGCTCCAAGTCACCGGCACATGCAACGCCATCATGCAAACCGTCAGCGAATCAGCGCTACTTTCGCCCATGCGCCGGGAATATCAGACATGCACTATGTCACGTCCGGAATCAGGTGATGCGCTCTCGTGACGTCGAATACAAGTGGAGCGTTGGAATGCACATAAACACGGTCAAGTGCACATGGATGTGTTAACAAACGCAGCACGAACATGTGTCGTGTCTTCCTATTATACATGGCCCCCATTACCGTGAAGCTATCTTGCACCCTCAGTCTCGACGACCCATGGCGCAGAACCGCCCGCAAATGCTTGTGCTGAAGTCCTCCCACCCCGTTCCTTACTCCCATCCAGGCCCCGGCGTTGTATATGCCATCCACCGAAAAAGGATATCAAAAAACCATGAACAGAGGAAAAGAAGACTAGGTGGTAAAACAGGACCGAACACACACACGTACGATACAGAGAAATGCCAAAAAAACACACGCTATGCAAGGGTACTTTGGGTGCCAAAGCATGGAAATGTAGACACCCATGTTTTTGTCGAAATGGCGACGAAACTTTTTGGGACAAGCGCTGAAGGGCATACAGTACACGTGAATAGAGCCGTCAGTCATCATGGCCTGTGCCACAGCTGATAGTTAGGACACTGTGCCAGTCTTGTATAAAGATGGGACGAGAACAAGAGAGTAAGGAACCGCGGGTTGCTGTGCTTACGATTCCTGAGGAGCTCCACGTCCACCACGATTCATAGGGCCACCGCGACCACGTTGGAAGCCCCCACGGGGCTGACCGCCGATACCGCCGCGACCACGAGGAGCACCACCACGGAAGGATGGGAATTGCTGATTAGGACGAGTGCGACGCTCCTCAACCTTGATCTCCAGTCCGTTGACAGTGTGGGGATTAGCGTTGACAGCAGCCTGGAACCCGGCTGTCGTCTTGAAGTCGACAAAAGCACAATTCTGTATCCGATGATTAGAATTCATCTCTCAAGCTACATGGAAAACTCACCTTGGGGCGGCTGATGTCCAGATACTCAATCTCACCAAACTTCGATAACGTGCTCCTCAATGCGCCTTCCTCGACCTGGCTGTACACATTCTTGATGTATGCGCGCTTCTGATCGGCCTCGACAGCGGGCTGGTTCTGAGCGCGAGACTGCTCCTTCTTGTGGCCAGCAGTTTGCCAGCCGGCAGCATCGCCCTGGCTGTTCGCAGGAGAGGGCTCGCGGGCTGGGGCAGAAGACTGCGCAGGAACGGACAAGGGCTGGCTTGCGGCGGGTGTAGCGGCCTTGGGCTGAGCTGAGGCTTGTGGGGTAGCAGGAGCTGGGACAGCTGGAGTAGCAACTTTATGGGCAGATGCAGCTAGGCTAGCCCATGTGCGAGGGACAGACGGCTTAAGAGGTGCTACCGGAGTAGCAACAGGGGCTGGCTTGGGAGCAGCAGGTGTAGGAGTGGGATCCTTTGGCTTCTCGGGCTCAAGTACCTCCTCTTCAATGGGGGCCTCAGGCTCTTTGCTGGAAGCGTCTTCAACAGCAGAGACGGCGGCAGCGGGAGCTTCGTCGGCCTCGATCACCTCGGCAGTCTCGGGAACTGGAGTACCATTGACGGCAGCTGGTGGTGGAGAAGCTTCACGGACAGGTTCCTCCTGGACAGTTTCCTCAAGCTTGTGGTCAACCTTAGCGGCTGTTTCTTCAGTCGTAGCTAGCTCATCGTCCAGGTTCGTGTTCTCAGCCTCGGGAGCGGTAGTAGTTGGGGCAGGCTCTTGGACATCTATTGCTGGAGCAGCAGGATCTTGCTGCAGCTCCTCTTCCTCCTCAGGCTCCTCGGCAAGGTAACGGAAGATGTCATTGAGAACGAAGTAGCCGTTAGTCTGTTCAGCAAGAACGAAAGTCTGAACAAAACGCTTGTGTGGCTGTCCTTTGTTGGAGATCTCACCGATGACTTGGATGACGATGTTCTGATCGGAGCCCTGCGAATCGACATTGGTAACACGAACCTTGGTATCGTGGAAATCGAGCTCTTTGATGCGGTCATTAATCGCCTGTCGTGCCATTGTCAGTCGTTTACAGCAGAAACTAGTATGTGTCAAATACCTTCTGTCCTACGCAAACGTTGACCTTGTCCTCCTCGGTGCCGGAGACGAATTGTGAGCGCTTGTTGTAGAAGAGCTGGATCGTGTTAATTGCACCGCCATGGCATCAGGGCAAACATGGCCAGACTTACATATAGCTTATCCGGGCTCCTGCTCAGAGTGGTGTAGTACTGTTCGACAAAGTACCAGCCAACCTCATCTTTAGGTATCTCAGATGCAGCAGAGCTGGAGCTAGTCTGAGGGGCTTGCGGCGCGCTGTAGACACCAGCACTGTTGCTACTAGCAGCAGCATAGTTGTTGGCGCTAGCATCGTAACCCTGCTGCGCGTAGTTGCCGTTGACGGGAAGAGAATCTGCAGTTGCCATTTTGACAGATCAAAGGGAAAACTAATATAGAAGGAACACTTTCACGTGTTGTGAGCGGTCGTGTACGGCGTGGGGCAGAGGTTTCAGCAGACGGTCGATGGAGACAAGCGCGGAAGCTCCAGATCTGTAGTAGGGAGATTGTTAAGCAGTGGTCGGCAAATGAAGAGCTGTGGGCACTTACTGACGTCTAGCGAGAGGGGAGAGTGGAGAGGCAAACAAAGTTGCGCGGCTAAGGAAATGCACAAGCGCACTAAGGTAAATTAGATTGCACGATATAGAAAAGGTGGTCTGGCGAGGTGAGCGGGCGATGGACGCGCGGATGGGGGACGATGAGGGGGACGATGGCGTAGGGGTTGAGAAGGTGCAAGTAGCAGCGAGGAGACGGCGATGATGGACGCATGCGAGCAAACGAAATTCTTCGACCCGCGTCTGGTCCGAGCGTGCGTGCGCCAAGCCCAAGCCGCAAACACCAAGACCACCCCAACCACATCCAGCCTCATCATCAAACTACTCGGTCGTGTCGAGCAAGCACTCCCAATCGGTCCTTCAATGAAGAAGATGCTATAGAAAGACCCGATCCCTCTTGAGAGCCGCTATGCCGCCTAAAAACTGATGCCCAATCATCCATTTCGTGCTATCCTGATTTGATAATCACGTCCAGAAGCATCTACCCAATTGTACAGGCCATTCAATGAACGCGGCTAGTGCTGCTTGTTATCTCGAAAATGAAAAGATAGATATAACACCTTCGAGCAAAGACCTCTAGAAAAGGTTCAATATAGAGTAGAAGAGCAAAGTAAAGAGCTAAAAGGGTCCTGGAAAAGCGTTTCCAACGGGATCGAGAGGTAAAACAAAAGGTTATGAGAACCTACTAATGGCAATGAGGTTTAGATGAGGCGCAGGTGGACAAAGGTGAGTCGCCAGTGGTCTCTTATTTCCGATGTTCTCATTCCCGTGAGGGAGTGTGTCCGAAGTCCAGCTTGGACTCTGTCGACTAGCTTTTATGGCGTTGCTCTGAACGGCTACATCTTGCTCGGCCTAGTGTAGGTCAGCAAGGCTTGTAAGAGCAGAGTACAGCTATACTCTTGCACTAGTTTCGTTGGACTGTTAGGTAATCCCATTGCTAGAGCGCTTGTGGTTGGAAGCTTTTGGTGAAGGGAAATACTTATACGTAAAGTAATATATACTCATGGACGATCACGTGCACTGATGAAGACTTGCATGGTTGTTGTAGACTAAAAGCTGGCGTCGGCAGTATGAAAGATGTCATCCTACTCGATCGGGAGGGTGACACAATACATACTACACGCCTTTTGCTATGGTATTCAAAAGGTTCCATAACACCCGCTTATGTTATAATAAACATACCTATCACTTCAAGCTACACCCCCCTTGTATGATCTTTAAATGACTATTTTGCATTAAATTACTTACCTTTGTTTTTTGGTTACGCTTAGTACAAAACAGTCCGAAACGAGAATAATCGCCACTAGCGTCGTACATCAATCGTACATCTCCTCGTCAGGCTTGGAAGTACGACGCACCATCTCTTACTTTCTCATGCCGTACCAAATCTACTTTGCTCTGAATCGTCATTCAACCCGCATCTCAGGATCTGTATTCTGGTTGGTGGGCGTACCTGGTTCACGTTCCGCCAAAGTGTTTCTCAAGTAGTGACGCAGCTAGCGGTTGAGGACCAAGTTCGCACGTGTAGTATACTCGGTTGAATTTTCATATCGACAAACCATGCCTAAACAAAGGCAAACATGCACTCGATGCTCTATGAGACGCCAAAAGTGTGACCGCAAGAGACCGTGCACTAGATGTGTTCAGAACAAGGAAGCACAGTGTGTACCCTTGGGAACTCCTACACAGGTTATTAGGCTGATCGTACATGTCTAATTAGTTTATGTACAACCGAATGGAAAGAAGGCTACAACCCCGCAGTTCACCGCAAGTGTGAGTTACTAGAAACTCCCTAGGGTGCATGGAAGTGCTTTTGAACTGACGGCATATCTACTCTCAGATCCCAAGAAAACCTCGCCGACAAACTCGGAACATTCAGCAAGTATCCGAGACTCAACACCATCATCCGAAGTCTCGTCGGTTAATGTGCAGGGTCTGCCTCCGTGCTGTGGTCAACTTGCTTTCCACTTTCGCCCGCGGGAAGACTCTGATAAAGTAAGTTGAACCAATCAACGACCCCAAGGGGTGTAGGGATGCACTAACTCGCATACGTATTTCAGGACCATGGAAACCTGCCATGCGACTGTCCGTCAGATTGTACACATGAAAGATCGCAAGTTTCAAATTCAGCAACCAATGTTGACTTCATCACATATGGTCGCTCCGATTTTGCAGACATCAGTATCGGAACGCTTCTCCGGGAAAAAGAGCAGTATTCGAAAAATCAGACGCTCATCGAGCAAAGCCTCAATGCAAGCCGCACTAGGACTATTGCGGATGAAGCTGCTTCTAACAGCTTCGCTCCGACTACGCAGGCGATTGAAACCATCCATTTACAATCTTTGCTTCCTTTGAAGGATCAAGTGATTCGAATGATCGACTATCATGAGCACTGCATGAGCTATTGGGTTGGTGGAATCTAGTAAGTCTTATTTTGAGAGTTGGCATTTTTAAAGACCTTACATGCAATGTGTTTCTGTTTCGTATCGGTCAAAAGAAAGTACTAATTTTTTTAGTCACGGACCTAGCTTTAGGAAAGCCTTGCTTGAAGCCTACGGAGAGTCCGATACTCTGGACCTCCGCTCCCACGATTGGAGGTGGTGTGCATTGCTCTTCTCAATCCTATCTGCAGCCATCATCGGCTCTCCTGAGTCTATATCCGCCTCATGGGGTTTCTCTGATGCAGATAAATTGCGTATGTCTCGGCAGTGGGGCAAGGCTGTTATCTCATCTCTGCAGCTAGGTGACTACGCTTCAAGACATCATATTTACTCTGTGCAAGCGATTCTCAATATGCACACATCGGAGCACTTAGTTGGATCTGCCAAAGAATGGGCTGTTTACCAGGCCTTCGCTACTGTCATTGCTCGGGCTCTCGGCTTGAACAGGTACGTAAATCCTTTTTTTTTTTTTTTTTCGCCGTCAATGATCAGGGCTAATTTCGGTGAAGGCTCGGTCCACACCCAGAAGATTTGATATCCCCGTCAGAGATGAATGCAGGTCAGAAAGAAGCGCTCCTTCAACGGGAGATCGGCAGAAGGGTTTGGAATGCTCTTACGTCCCAAGATTGGCTTTGTTCCACATCCCAGGGAATGTACACCCTGCAAAGACGGCATTATACGACCATACCGCCTCGGCACTTTGACGAAGAAACCTTCATGCCTGTGACGCATGAGTTAACACCTACATTTACCCATATTAGCAATTACCTAAACGAAATCGCCCACATTCTTGTCCGATATCTTGACGACATGTTTGATGCCCCTGACATCGCAGCCAAGTACGACGTGGTGCTCAAGTATGATGCCATAATGAGAGGAACTTCGATAGAGAAGATGCCCAAATGGCTTTCTACCCACACGCCGTACAATCCAGAATGGCCCGAGTGGGCTGTCTGGGCAAGGAGGTCTTACCAAGCCTCTTGTGCCCACAAAATCATTATGATCCACCAGAGCTTTCTGTATCGAAGTTTCAAGGATGTGCGCTACACATATTCGCGTTGGGCATGCATAAGCAGCTCGAAGACAATTGTAGAGACATTGGACAAGCGGCATCCTAAAGAGCCGCAATGGTGGGTTGAGCAAGTATGCCGTCCCTCAACTAATCTCGTTCTTATTAAGCTTCCTTCTGACTCCTCCATTAGGCTTTCATCGTCACTGCCGGTCTATGTCTAGGCCTTGACCTCTTCCACCGATCGGAAAAGGATCCGGAAGCCGCTGAATCCCAGAATTGGATACAAAGAACCATCAAGATCCTCGAGCAATGGCCCACGAGCTCCGTGGCCGCGCACGGCGTCCGTCTCCTCAATTCCTTGCTGCAAGAGCACGCCCGGAAAGCCGATGCTGCGGCGAAATCTCAAAACCCGGAGTTCCCGCCTAACATCGCTCCGCAGGCGCTGGCCAACGCCGCTACTATCCCCGAGGCACCTGTGCCTCAAGCTATGCCTACGGATCCAACCATTTCTGAAGATCTGTGGAATAGCGACTTCGACGTGGATATGACAGGATTTGAAGATTTTATGGAATCGTTCCCGCTGCAGGGATTTGACAACAATGTCTTCTTTCAGAGCCTAGGCAATGGCTTTTCAATATGAGGCGATAGAGAACGAAAACCCTGATCCGAGAGAATAGGATCAAATGGTGTGATCTATGAGGCGGTAACGGGAGGTCTGGCGAACTTTGTTCCTTCGTGGTGGTGCATCCTTTCCTTTGGATTGTATTTTCCGAACCTTGAAATACCCTACTCAATTGCCAAGTGGTCTTCGGAGTGTATTTGAGACCTCATTTGCCTTTAGAAAAGCAATGATTCATGAACACTACTCAACCATAATGTACTATATATAGCATCGTAGCAACAAAGAAAAACACAATAGACTGTACACATCTCCGAAACATGTATCAATAGGTGCTTACAACAGCGTTGGCATTATGACCATCTTCAAAGAAAAGCTCCGTCTGAAAGTCCCCACCCGACTAGCCCAACTAAGCCTACCACCTCGCTCAGCTCCATTCTTGCCCACAATACTGACAAAAAAAGAATGCTATACCTACAGAGAGCTTCCACAATCAAAAGAGGAAAAAAAAGTTTGGGATTGCTGAGAATCGAACTCAGAACGACACGGCCACAACGTGGCATGATACCATTTCACCACAATCCCTAGATTTATCAAGCTTCCTCTTTAGGAACTTGATGACAAATTTATGATTTTTAAAATATACATTGACTGCAAAGCTGTTCATGGTATGCTAAAATAAAACTGAGTCTGCAGAGTAAAAGTGCTGCGCACGGTGCAGGTGGAGTCCGCTAGAAGCCAGCGAAGTTGCGTAAGGTCGCATGCAGAATTTTATTGCCGATTGAAAACCCCATTTTTTCAAAGCATAAGAAGCTGTTTTCAAACATCCAGATTATCCATTGCGTTTCTCACGGGGTTTCCTTTCTTTATCTGACCTCACAGTGATGATAACTTTTTGTCGAAAGTATCACGATACGGATGCGGAGAGTGTAGCATTTATTACGTCTTCTATTATAAGAAAAAACTAGTATTACTAGATTTCGGTCTTTCTGAGTGTCTTGGGTAAGGAAATGGGAATTTGACAAGAGGAAGGGGAAGGATACACCCAAGTCTACGATCAACCCTCAAATAATGATGAAAGACTGCAATTCATCCGCTTGGTTCGAGTTTAACTCTGCAAACCATTCTTCATTATCAAACTTTGCGACGTAGCAATCGCCAATCACACGGTATCTGCCCACTCCCCCTACCGGCCGCAAGGCAATGACAATACGACTGCCTGGCATGGCGACCAGCGTGTCTCCGGTGCCTAGGTCCCCGGGGCCCATAGCAAGATAGCCATTAGACAAGCTGACAACTCTGCGGCCCCGCATCCTTTCTAATATCTCGCGTTCCAGCCGTGCCATGTCGTGCGGCGATATTGTATTCTTAATGGTGCGACTCTTATAATTGAAGCGGTCCGGGGTGAATAAAAATGAGAAAGTTTCTACCTCATTATAATCTTCTACATTTTCCGCACCAGCTAGTATTTGTACAAGCTCATGCAAGTCTCGTGGCGTGTCGATGTTCTTCGAGTTAAGATCATGGAAGAAAGCAAGCCAGTTCTCTATTATGCCGCCAATCTGATTCTTTATGTAACGCCCAGGGTGGTATGCAAGTGATGACTCGCTCACACACCCGACGTTAATTCCCTGGATGGTTAAATGGTAGTCGATAATAGCAACGCGGGCGGCAAAATCAGTTCTCTCGGGATCACCTCGATCCATTATACTGCGCAGGCTGTGTACCGGTTGGGAACGCCAATCGGGGACCCATGTGGGCAAGGCCCATGGCAGAGAACGAAACGCGCCAGCACAAGCCAGAATGGCCATTGGATTGAGAAGTGATTCGACTGTAGCAAACTCAGTGAAAAGCTGATCGGGATGGTGATGATAGTCGACAGGCAGAGGATTGTAGGAGAGGGAATTGAAGGCATAGATTTTGTCCCGATCATCCGCACAAGAAGCTGCATGAAATTCCACCAGCAGCTTCCACATCGTCTTTTTACCGCTTCTTAGAGCTCGCATACTTTGTAAGACTCGCTTAGCATCTTCCTCGATTTCTGTGCTATTGTTTAAATTTATTCCCATATATGGAAGCGTCAACTCGATGTAAAAGCGGAGGGTATCGAACGGTGAGGACCGTCTACCCGACATGAACATAGCTCTACGAGCTAAAGCTACTTCCTGAATTACCCATCGTCGTTTAAACCACTCAGACTCTATGAAGCGCGACTAGGCTAGTCTTTTGAGACGACGCTTCGAGCTGTCGATGGCGTCCAAAGCTTCGTGGATGGGGCCGCTCAAGCCGAATATACGATTATCCGGAGGTGGAATCCATATGAGAACCTGTGCAGCCTCGGAGTATATCTGCCCCATGCGCGCTACTTGTACCGCTTTTTCTTCCAAGTCGGTTTGATTGATACAGATGGCATCGATCCACAATCGTCTTTTATCTGCGCTGAGATGCAAATAGCGAAGCATTTGTGCTACGTTCTTCCGTATTTCCAAGTATTGAAAGGTACCGGCGGTGAGAATGAATACCGGCTCAACCGTATTGTCCCTCCCCCAAGCGTAGGATACAGCCTCGTATTCTAGTCCAACATGTTGGACTCGCATTACCTTCTCTTTATTCCCATCCTCGGATTCACATTCCAGTCCTATAGTTTCAGCTCGAACCATGTGCTCAATATTAACACAAATAGCATTGTCAAATACCGGATCGTGGAAAGGCTTCCGCTGATGCTCAGACCATTGCAGTAATGTTAGGATGCGGATATCATTTGGGTTTTCTAAAGGTTGATACTCGTACTTTGGCAACATGGTCCTGATGTCAAATATGGGATCCATTTTTGCCATGGTTGTAGTTGGTAGTCTGGAATACGTTCCCCGCCGTTGCTAGAATATCGATAACGTAAAGGAAGTTGTACAACGACTTGGCAGGTAATAACGATGGCAACGTGGGGAGGACTGCCGCCATATCAATAATTCAGCCAATCATTGGCTGGCCAAGAGCCTGCTACGTAAGGATCTGAGATGAAACTACAGGGGCTCGGATATTGGTGAGTCTTCCAATCGTCGCAGACTTATTTTCGGGTATTTAGCGTTTCCCAAAGAAATCTCTATGTTCATGACTTTGAATATCATTGGTCCAAACCCAAACCCAGTCCGGATCCTCAACCTTCATAATATACCGAGATAGAAACGCCAATTCAACCAATGCAGTTTAGAATGACACAGAGAGCCCAATTCATGCGGGTGCAGCTGCCCCAGGGCCATTCTCGCCTCCACTCCCACCACCTGTCACGCTAGCGACAAACTCGTGGTACCTGAAGACCTCGCCACGGCCTAAGCTCTTCGCGCCCTTCCCGAAAGATCTTCTGCCGCTGAAGCCCTCAACAACCATGTCGATCTCACGTTCGGTCAGCTTCCGCTCGCCAGGCTCGGGCGCAGTGTGGAGTAAGGCATCTTTTAACTCTGCCAGGTCGATCTGGCCATCGTCGCCGTCGTCAAAAGCTTCGAAAGCTGCGTTCAGCTCGTTCAGTTGTGAAAGGTTCGAGAGATGGTCCGAGAGGGTGTTCAAATAGGTAGCCAGATTGATGGATTGGGCGCCATCGGGGAAATATGCAGCAACCGTAGATGGTGTGGCGCTGAGTCCAATCTGCGAAAGCATATCGGCCACGTCGGCAGCATTTACATTGCCGCTGTTTTCACGATCCAGTACGCTGAAGGACTCTCGCATGCTGTGGAGGAGTGGAGGAGGGATCTTAGAGAGAGCATCTGTCGAAACGTTCCGCTGCAAAGGGGCGGGGCGTGCAGCGGGTCTTTCGACTTGGGGTCGCTCCGTGGAAACGCTATCAAACTTGGATGCGATAGACGCTGTATTGGACGGCTTTATCGTGTGCTGGGACGAGCCAGACACATGGCGTGTGGGCGAGCTGGGCGGCTCTAGGGCTGTCGAGGTTCCGCGTGTGTTGAGCCAGGATGGGGGGTTCTGCGAGGCATTGCTCGCAGTGGACTTGCGCAGGGGAGTGTGCGAGGGTGTGTTGCCTGGAGTGGGCTTGAGCGGCGAGCTCGTAGGCGTGGAAGGGCGGACGGTGGACGGCGAGTGGGTGAGGGGCGAGTTAGGACGGCGGAAGGGCGATGCGCGGGGGCTGTTGAAGGACAGCGGCGACGGCTTGTAGGGGGTCGGAGTAGTGGACATCGCGGGATGCGTAATGGTAGTATGGTAGAGGATGGTGCTGGTTGTGGGGTGTCGTGGTGGTTGTGTTTGGGGTGGGTCGACCGGGCAACATCAGCCCTGCGACACGGCTGTCCCAAAACAGCTGGCGGAGAAGGACCCGTTCCCGGCCCCCTCCAGGGCAGGGTTGGTGATCTGTGTTGGGCTTGCACCCAAATGGTCCAATATACCGGCACATGTGATTACTGCAGACGCGCGCATGGCTGAAGCAATGGTTGCGCGCTCACAGGGCGCGGCTCTGCAGCGTCAGCCGTCCTTCTCATCGTTCCCGCCGTCGCGTTCGCCCTCGGCCGTGTCGATGCGCAATAATGATAGCAGACGCCCTCCACGTTCCCCGCAACCGCCCATGGTCCGCGAAGACGACGCCTCGGTCGATACCGCCCTCGACTCCTCGCCCGGCGAGACTCAGCTGCCAAAGATACGGTCGCAGTACCCTGCCGACTCGGACCAGAATCATGTCGAGTACATCCTGGTTGCTTCGTTCGACATTGACCGCGGGTCGGTCATGGAGCACCAGTATCCAGGGCCCATCAGCGGCGACGAGACTATGCTGGCAGAACTGATGCTGCCCGACCAGGCTCATGTGCGCAGCCAGGACTGGACCGTCTTCTTCCTCCACAAGGACACGACCACCGACGAGGACGAGAAGGATGCCGTACGGAGAGGGCGACGCGGCCGTGAGAACGGAGACGCAGACGACGACACGAGCGCGGGTGCCGAGGAGACGGACGCTCCCGACGACGAGCTGGATCCAGACGGACCGCCGCTGGTATACGTGCTGAATCTGGTGAACACCAAGCAGGACAACACAGTGAAGAGGCAGGTCAGCTCGGGGAACCACAGTTCGCTTCTAGCTAACAAAGAGCAGAGGCGCCATCGTGAAAGCCATGGCAATATGCACCCGACACCCCTTCTTGCACATCTATAAGCCGTTGCTACTACTCGCTCTCGAAGAATACTTCCGAGCGCCCGTCATGGAAACCCTTGCTGCACTTTATAATGCTCTGAATGCTATGGACCTGTCGCTGCTCCCCAAGCTATCCCAGCTCGAGAACTACGTCCTGCAAGCCAGCGATGCCAAAGACATGTTCATTGAGAAGTTTGAGCAAATCATACGCCAGCGCAGGGCAGAAGACGCAGAACGCGCCTCTCTTCCTTCGTCGTCCCCATCCGACCACCAGCGAAAGAACTATGCCCCACCCAGAGATACCCATGAATTCGAATCCAAAGTTTTTTACAACGGCGTACCCGTTCCCATCAAAGTCCCGACGGCACTGAGCCCCGAGACTGTCGGAGACTTCTCCCTCATCAAACTTATCCAGACCTTCTCATCGCCTCATGCCACCTCTCCACAGCCTTTTGCCCTCCATCCACACCTTACCACTAGCGGCGCGTACACCCATCCCATCATTGTCCTTGTCAATGCGCTCTTGACTCAGAAGCGCATCATTTTTATCGGCCACAACCGGCCTTCGGGCGAGGTAGCTGAGGCAGTTCTCGCAGCCTGCGCTCTAGCCTCTGGCGGCTTGCTGCGCGGATTTGTGCGCCATGCCTTCCCCTACACCGACCTCACCAAAGTCGAAGATTTGCTCAAAGTGCCCGGCTTCATAGCCGGCGTCACCAATCCTGCCTTTTCGTATAAGCCTGAGTGGTGGGATCTCTTGTGCGATCTCCCCACGGGAAGAATGAAGATTAGCAATAGAATCGACATGCCCCAGGCGACAGAAGGCCAAGCCTACTTCCAGGGCCAAGGTGTGCCCGTTGGTATTTTCCCTTCGGGGGCAGACAGTAAAGGAGCTGTAGATCCGACAGGAGACACACAGTTCATGGAAAGCCTCTTACAAAGCATCGCCAACCGACATGGTGAAAATGCAATCCGTGCCAAGTGGCGATCCTGGATTCTCAAGTTTGCACGTATAGCCGCTGCATTCGAAGAAACCGTCTATGGTGCTTCGGCCCTCTTTGTTGGCTCGCACGAGACGGACGAAGGCATCTATGGGGTATCGGGACACGGCTTTGTTTGGGCTGATGAAGGTTCCAAGGTTCGCGAGCTGGCGGCCAATGTGCATAGGATCGAGGGGTGGCGAACTACGCGATCCTACTACAGTTTTGTCCAGGATTTGGCAAGGCAGTGGGAAAAGCGCCCCGTAAGACGCATCGATCTACACCACCAGCACGACAAACTGCGATGCCTGAAACTGAGCCACGACCAGTCTGCAGCGATTTACCTGGCGCTTGCACGCTGCGTAGAGGAAGCCGGAGCATCCATCTCTTCGGAGTCTGACACTGACCTCTCGACCACCATGTCGCAGTCTCTCAGCATCGCCGACGCCGACGCCAAGCATCGAACACACTCACAGTATGACACGATCCTGCAGCTCCTCTGCGTCATCCCAGAGAGCAATGCTGGGTTATTTTATTTGAGCCTGGGGCTGTTCCATCCGAAGCAGGAGGTACGGATTGCTGTGGTGAAGCTCCTCGAGAGGATCATGGAGCACTCGGCAGGCCGGCACTTCTGGTCGACGCTGGGCAGGTTTGCCAAACTGGCCTTCTTCCGGGTCAAGAGGGAGGAGGCAAAGCAGGACAAGTAGTTGTGAATCGAATAGTACCTGTCAACCTTGATGATGTGACTTGACGATCTTGGTGCCATGGCTGTGCTGGTGCGGTCCAGAGCCGCCGATTCGTCCCGTGGGCCCGACACGAAGCGCTCGTCAGGCCGCAGCGCCACAGCCCCCAGCGTCTGCGACGATTGGCGCCGTGCCAACAGTGCAAAGCCTCCAGGCGCCCCGAAGGCCAGCTGGGTCGTATCCATCGGGTTCAAATTGCGCGTATTCCTGCTGTCGATCCTCTCACTCACCGGACGAGCACCGGGGGCTGGCTGCTGCGTCCCGCCTTGTCTTGCTTGATTCTCTTCCTCAACGCCGTCACCCTTCCCGACTACATCCACCACAAGATGCTGCCATGCCCGAGATAACGTTCATCTTTGGTCCCAACGGCAGCTTTTTCTTTGACTGTCCAAAGACATGGAAATTGTACGCAGCCATGGCCATCGCGCCTGCGACGGGCTGACATAGCATAGTCACAACATCCCACCGACGCTGCGGCAGCTCTTCAACTCGTCCATGGGCCCGTCATGGAGGGTCGCCCAGCCCTTTTGCCTTGCTCTCGCGCCTCAGATTAATTCACCGGAACCGGTATGGTATTTGGGATGCAAGGTGCTGCAAGGCGAGGAGAAGATGTGTGAGTAGCCATTCCCCGCTCTCGCTAGGCTTCCAGCCTTACCGACCGGCCGCTGACTTGGAACCCACCACTCGCAGTCTATTCCCAGGACTTCTTCGACATCAACTATCCCGATCTGTCGCGATGGACTAGGACGGTACCCAACGCGGCTCGCGTGTGTTTTGTGACCTTCGGCACCGGCTACAGCTACTTCGCGTCGGCGCCTGGCCGCGGCTCTGTTTGGGCCGGCATCCCATCGGAGCTGAGCGACAAGGTGCAGAAGGCCTACGACACACCATGCTGCGTAGCACTGGGCGTCCAAAATGCCTGGTTCGTCATGTGGCCTGATGGTTACTACTCTTGGAAGTTCTACGGCCATTACGAGGGCCTCGACAAAATTCTGACTGACGCAGAGCCGCGGTCCGTATCGGTAAGTGTGCTCCATGACTCTCACCCGACAATGGAACCAACACAAGCACCAGTATCTTGCACTCTCGCCGTATAACAAGGATCACTACTTTGTTGCTTTTCGGAACCGCACTGTCCAGTACAATTTTACGGGAGCCCCTCCTGAATGGATGATGCAGATGCACCAAGTATTCGCCCAGTGGCAGACCGAGATTGCTCAGGTCCAGGGCTTTCCTCAACAACTTCATCCTTCGAACGATGCACTTCCACCTCACCAAGGCGCCCTGTCCCCGCAACTACTCCCCAACTCGCCTGCGTCCTATCCGTCGAGTCTCGCCTCGCCTCCCTTTTCTCCTCACTCGCCTCAGGTGTACGCCTCCTACGTGCCACAACCCATGGCAGTGGAAATGCCCGGAACCATACCGGTGGCTACGGTGCCAGCAGGAGGTCTGCTGCAGCTCCCACCAGCTCCCGTACAGCGACCAACGTCTATACATGAGGTGCGTTTTGACTGACCCTACACCCAAATCCATGCTTCGACTAATTTCGCTCCAGAAACGGAAGAAGTTTTTCTCCAAGATATTCGACTAATTCACAGCATTTAAGCCCCTTTACAATATTTGTACTTGTTCCCCGCTTGTTTTTCTTCCCTTCTTCAGTGATACCTTAGTTACTCTACGACTTCACGGATGGAAATTTTTCTTTTGTCGAGCGTTATATCATCCTTCGCATGGTCAAAGTTAAGCTGTGGATAGAATCTTGGTTCAGCGCATTTGCACGTCTGAGTTCATGAGGGAACGGATGGAGGGATATAATGTAGCACTGTACGTCGCAAGTATATGCAAGCATCGCTCGTACCATCTTTACTTTAGCATTTCTATTCTTACTCTACGTTAGTTCTAGTTTTTACGTTCTTCTTTCGACCCCGAACACGAACTAACGCAAGGATAGACTTCAGAACATATATAATGGGCACTCAAAATGCAATTATCACGTGACTTTGTTCCATTCTGTTCAATCAATTCCACGCGACATCATCCCGTCTTTTTAGGATCTCTTGCCGAGGTAAACCCACACGCCCGTCAGCACTCGACGAACAAACAAACTTCCACGACCACAAACCAACCCTTCGAGAAGCTCCAAGCTCACGGACTTTGCACAGCGGAACCGACTGGAAGTATCTCCTTGTTCGACTCGAAGTTGGCACATCTCCATCCGGCCTGTTCCCCACATTTAACCACCCCCGCTAAACCTCTACTTCCCCAGGAGCCGAGGCACCCGTTTCAAGACCAGTAACGGGGCGGGGTGATTACTATTTGCAACTTTCTTCCTTGGGCGGCCGATTCTTACATCTGGGTGTCATTGATATTCACACGTTCTTCCGGACCTTTCATTGAATCTATCTCGGGAAAGAAAATACGTTTCAATACCAAGCCAGTTTTTTAGTCTAGATCAGGCCTGAAGAATCGAAAGACGACTCTCTTACCACAAAATTCACAGGAAAGAGAAATATGGCTTCCAAATACGAGGACATCAAGTTTGAAATCAAAGGGCAGATTGGTGTGATCAAGGTATAGCCCATCTCGATCTTCCGTTTGGGTGGCTTCACATGTCTTTCTTTCCAGCCATTCGCATGCGTTTCTCTACATGACTGAACGAGTGAATAGATTGCTGACAGTGCTACGCTCCCAGTTCAACCGCCCAAAAGCCCTAAATTCCTTTGGCGGAAACCTTATCCCGGAAACCATTGCTGCGCTGCGCGAGCTGAACACGCATCCCGATACCGTCTTCACCGTCCTCACAGGCGAGGGACGGTTCTTCTCTGCAGGTGCCGATGTGCGGGGCGTAGGGCAAATGTCTCAGGTATACTCGGTCTATTTCCATAGATGCTGCACGTAAAACCCCAATTGCTTGTGTGCAGTAGACTCCAGCGTATCCGGCTGACGAAACGCTAACCTATTAGACCAAGTACAGAAGTCTTGCAGAGAAGAAGCTAGCCCTCCTCGAAAGATTCACCTATGGTATGCTTGCACTGGTTCCATCCCATCCTGTTTCTCGCTCCCACTACCCTCCCGTCTCTCCGTACCGTGCACACACTAACTCCCCCTTCCTCTCTTCTCCCCTATTCCCTTCCTCTATGCATGCATACAGATGTACTTACACCCTCCCCCTCCAGCCACCGAACTCCTCCGCAGCATGATCGACCACAAAAAGGTGCTCGTCCTCGCGCTGAACGGCCCCGCCGTCGGCGGTGGCGCCGCTTGGTTCCCCGGCATCGCCGACATCGTCGTCGCCTCCTCGTCGGCGTGGCTGCAGTGCCCCTTCAGCGCGCTGGGCCTGGTGCCCGAGAACGGGTCCGCGCTGTCGTTCGCGCAGCACATGGGCATCCACCGCGCAAACGACTTCCTCATGTTCGGCCGCCAGCTGTCGGCGCGCGAGCTGCTAGATGCCGGGATGTACAATTACGTGTGGGACAAGACGGGCGATGAGTTCCATGCCGAGGTGCAGCGGTTCTTACAGGAGAAGCTGGATGTCAATGACGGGAAGAGCATGATGGAGATGAAGCGGTTGCAGAATGTTAGCATTCGGGATGCGCGCATGATGGCGGTTGTGAATGCCGTTGATGCGCTGGCCGAGCGCTTCGTCGAAGATGCGCCGACGCGGCGGTTCGAGGAGAAGCGTAAGGCCATGGAGGCCAAGAGCAAGGGGAGGGCTAATCTCTAGTTTTGTAAGCTAACAGGAATAGTTAGAGGAAGAAAACAGGAGTAGAGAAGGGTCCAAAGCCCTCTTTTACTTTGTATAAATGGATGTGTTGTTGTAGCTAGCGGACGATGCAAGTCTCCTAAACGTGCCTCCTCCGCGCCCATTTGGTCAAGTACTCTCGCCCCGCTAGCCTATACGTATCTTCCTCCACATAACTTCCATTGTATCCTCTTCCCTTCGCCTGGATTACGAGATTCAGTCCCCGTTCGCCCTCGCTATATTTGGGCCACACGGGCAGCCCCTGACCATTCGGACTACCCCCGTTGATGAACTCAACCCACTGCGCCCCCATCTCCCGACTGAGCGCCTGATACTCGGGCCACGGCCCGACAAACTGCGGCGCTCCGAATATGAACGCCACCTCGCTGAAATGCTGGACGCCCTTGTACGCAGGCGCCAGACGGCCCTCGTAGTCGGTGAAGGTGGCGTTCGTGCCGTTGACGAACGGCCTCGTGTTGAACCGGTAGATGTACGTGGGCGAGTACTTTGCATAGTTGCGCGCATCGTCGAGGCGCGGCGCGTGGTAGAAGACGTCGCCGATGATGGCGGCCGCACGCTTGTACTGGTAGCCCAGCTGCGGGAAGCGTTCGTCGCCCGTGTTGATCGGGACGCCCTGGGCTGGATCATCCGGGTAGAGTTCTAGAATCTTGCTGACGACCGAGGGGGGGAAGTCGTAGCCTGTGCTCCTGAGGAGGTAGTCGTAGAGGATTTGGGTGCTGTTGATGACGCCGGGTGGGGCGTTGTCGGTGCCTTCATCGCTGTTTGTGCCGTAGAGATGCGGGACGTGAGCGAAGCGGCCTGAGTGGAGGAGTTCAGTGGGGTAGTTGGGCATGATGTCGCCATCGACCGTGGGGTAGAAGCCTGGACCACCGACTTTGGAGGAGTCGAGGAAGGGGAAGATGGTGGAGTATGGGATTGTGCGGAGGCATTCGAGGGTGTCGGGCCAGTCACTGCAGTTGGTCTGGCGGACTATCTTGTCGTAGATGGGTTGATACCAATCGGAGCCGTTGTACCAAGCTGTTGCCGCAGAGCTGTAGGGGTTAGCATCTCGGTTGTCCCATGAGTTTTTGAATTAGTGCCCTTACCCCGATTCCTGAATACTTCGATGGAAGAGGTTATCTGTTCGACCTCCGTAGGTCATAAGCAGTTGCCCCTGCATCTATTAGTTTTCTCTCCATATCATTTTCTATCAAGTAAGATACCCACAACGGCAAAGGACCCTGCCGACTCTCCCCAGATGGTCACGGTATTTTTGCACCCGCCAAACCCCTCAATATTCTCCGATATCCACGCCAACGCCTTCCTCATATCCCTCAGACTCAGATTGGTGTTTCCGCTTCCCTGAATCTCCCTCGAGTACATCATGCCCCAACCACCCTTTCGATAATTGATACTCGTTGCGACGATAGGTTTGCCAATCTCCACAGACCGCTGCACAAGCCAGGTAAGATTATAGTTAGGGAGCCCGCTTGTTCCCACTTGATACGAGCCGCCGTGCACCCAGACGGCGACAGGGAGACTGGCATTAGCGGGCACACCAGCGGGGCGAACAATGTTGATGCTGAGACAGTCCTCGCTCATGCCATACTCTGCGTCTGCGTCGGGCGTGAAATCCGGACAGGCATTTCCGTATGTGTATGCAGTGCGCGTGCCGTTCCACGTCTCATTGAGAGACTGCGGGACGCGGAAGCGGTTGGGCCCGCCCGTGTCTTGAGCATAGGGAATGCCGAGGAAGATGTCCTGGTCGAAGGAGGGGAGATACAGGCCTTCGTATGTGCCGTTGAGGACCTTCGCCGTCGGATTGGCTACAGTGAAATTACCCATGAACCATGCTGGCAGAGCGCCAGCTATCCAAGCTCTTTTCATGGCCAGGGCGGATGACAACGTGAATGTGGGAGGATTTGAGGGGTTGAGAGAAGAACACGGATGGAACCGAGGAAAGTGCAGCTTAGAAAATAAAAATCCCACTTTTGATTACGAGGCGATGCACGAAGCCATGTTTTTCTACGAATGGATATCGCCTTGATCTAAATCGCATCTGCAGGTACTATGCAGCTGTTAAGCCCGAATGGGAAGGTAAGTCAACTAATCGCCATTTTCCCCGCTTGTTTGGCAAAAACGTTTCCGGGAATACGCCGCATGTTCAACATGCAGAAGGCTGGCAGGGCGTTTCAGAACGCATTCAGACCAAGTCCGGATAGTAAAGGTTGAGGGCACAGCTGCTTTTACAAAACAGCTTTAAAGAATTAGAGAATGATGTAATTCAAATATGGTATTGGAGAGGCTCTAAATCTCTATCTCTACATATGTACAAGACTCTAAAGTCTACCAAGGGATATGTTGACTCTAATAATGTATGCGCCCAGCGGTATTCAACCTTCAAACACTCCATGCTGAAGATCTACTCCGAAGTCCTTGGCCATGACCCTCATTCTCTCTTCGATGTCCTCTTCCATGCCTCTGCCCACGCCTACTACCTGCTTGACTTTGCTCCACACAAAGTAAGCGTCGCTAAGTAGGAGAACGGCCCTGAATCGCAGATGCTTGATCCAGTTACTCCATCGTTCTCCAGCGCTGAGATCCCGTGACTCGGTAAGTGCGCGACTGGCCCACATTCCCGTGATCTTGATACGATTCACTGGTGACCCAAGAAATTGGTTGTTGCCTTGGACTATGCGGAGGTTGCGACCGATGAAGATGAGCTCGCGTGGCCATTTGCTTTCGTCGCCTAGAATCTGCCTAATACCGTCGCGTGCCTTGGACTGCATTTCGAAGGCCCTTTCGGCTTGATCCTTGCCTTTGGATCCGCGCCGAAGTTCGTCGAGTGTGCTATTGTCGCCGCCTTGGTAGGGGCGCATGAGTGTGGCCGAGGCGAAGATGTCAGGGTTATTGACACCCCAGCTGGTGACGATGTCTTTGATGGTGTCGTTGTCGAATGCAAGTAGGGATTTCCAGAACAAGGCATACTGGTGGCGGAACGCGGGGTTCATCTGGATATAAAGCCCGTGGTCGATGAGCACGACTTCGGGTTGCCCGTTGGGCAGGCGTCGTATAAAGATGTTGCCCGGGTGAGGGTCGCAGTGGACTACGCCCCAGAGGAACATTTGTGCGCTGAAGAGATCGACTATGGTGTTCATGGTTGTTTTAAGAGATACACCAAGCCCACCTTTGCCGTCCTTCCCTTTCCATGTTTTTCGTGAAGGCTTGAAAAGAGGATTTTTGGGTGCATCTTCTGGCACGTTTGTGTCAATGTTGCGATTGCTCTTCAGTACAGGCGGCAATAGTGCGCCTCCCGCTCCAGGACTCCCCTGGCGCCAGCCTCCTTGCCAACGATTCGTGATGCCCTCCTTATCCCAGAGACGCACACCTTCGATCCATTCTGCGGTCATGACCCTCTTACTTGATAGCTCCTTGTATACTTTCGGGATGTAGACTCTGCCTTGCAGCCTCCTCTCGCCGGCAACAAGCTCCCTCATCTGCTCGGCATTGCTCGCCTCATTCTGAAAATCGGTTTCGAGCATCAAGCGCTCTGTGATATACGGTACCAAAGTATATATCGGAATGCCGAACCACCAGGTATATGCCTTTGCGACCACCTTGAACGCCCATAGGTCCCATCCCACCTGACTGGCAATCTCTTTCTTCTGTATCTTGATGGCGACTTCGCGACCATCAGGTAACCTGGCCCAATGCACCTGAGCAACACTTGCGCTCGCACGGGCAGTCTTCTCCATTACACCCTTTCCTGGCTCGGCTGTAAAGCTGACACCAAACACCTCTTCAGGAGTCTTTCCAAAGTCCTCCCGTATAACCTTTTCCACTTCGGCCCAGTCGTTTTGCGGGGCATCGTCGAACATCTTGCTGAACATTTTTTGGAACGCGGGGGGCAAAATGGCGCTTTGCATGGCAATGGCCTGGCCTATCTTGAGATACAACCCTCCATTGTAGCGCAGCAGGTCGAAGACTCTTTGGGCATTGCGGGCGTGCAGCTGCTCAATGCTGTCGGCGAGAGGAGGATGGGCGCGGAAATTGATCTTATAGTCCAAGCCGACCAGCAGCCCAGTTCTAAAGGTGCGAAAGCTGCGCGTGAGCGACGATGCGTTCCATTGCCTGTCGACGAAGTAGCCGGCACCCAGCAACGTGGAGAAGACAAACAGGCGGCGCGCCCATTTTCTCCTACGAAATGGTGGTTTTATCTTTCGCGGTTTCGGTTTGGGGAGGTCGGCAGGATTGGGTGGGCGTAGAGGCTGCCATGCTTGAGATTGTACGTGGCGCGCGACCCACGGCCGGGCAGGTAGCAGGTGGAGGCAATTACATGTTGATAAACGAGAGTAGGTATGGCGCACTTGAGCTCCGCGAGAGAGGAGCAGGCCATGTACCATGGCTAGTTTACAGGATGGAAAAGAGAGAAGGGACGAAAGGCAGAGTCATGAGGCGAACATTTTCTGGCCATTTGATGTCTGGACGGCTTAGCATGACGTTGAGAGTATTTGCGCACAGACGGGCGGAGTTCCGACTCACGCCGTCCCGATCACCTTCGTCCCCGATACTCGTCCCGGCGCATGCTGTCACGAACAAGACGGGCTTCCACTTTGACTCTGGAAGCTGCTCGTGTACCGGCCCATTTACGCATTGGCGCCTTCACCGTGGTACGGCCATTATGTGGCTGGAGAAGCAGTTTTCGTCCCATCTGCTTTACGGCCGTTCTGCTTCGTCGGCGTCGCCCTCTCGACTCTTCTCGACAGCCTCCAGATCAACGCCCCATGTTGTAGCTATGTCTTTCACCTTCCCCATCCATGTGCTCACCACTGGATGTTGACAAGCAACCTCCTGGAATGTAACCTCGTCCTCCTTTCCTTCAACCTTCCATCGCCATATACCCTCCTCGTCCACCCACTTCTGCCCAAGCAGCTCCTCGATAGAAAGTTCTCTGCATGCGTCTTCGTACAAATCTCGAGCCTCTTTCAGCAGCACCTTGTCGTGCTTCTCTAGCGCTGTCGTAAAGCCTTGCAGCGCGCCCAGTATATAACCAACCAGCAGGCCTAGCTCTGCGCCCAGCGAGAAGCCCTCGTCGAAGCCATCCTGCACAAACTCGCCTTTAGAGTTGGAGAGTCCTTCGCGATACGCATCCGTTTCGAGCGTGCGTTGGCGAAACGGCAGGTCAGACAGCATCTCATCTGTCGCATTCGATGTGTTCTGCGGCGAAAGAGCATCGTGCGACCCAAGGATGGGTGAAGACGGCTCGGAGCCGTAGATATCGTCTAAAGGATCATTCTGTGGCGGTGTGGGAGGCGCATCTCCAGCGGGGAGACGAATCGGACCCAAGGCAGGGGAGATATGGCACGCCATGGCGAGAGTCGTGGGATTTGTTTATGGCAGCGCGTACGGCTCGGGAAATTTCTGGCATGGCAAAGACGCGCAGGCGAAGACCCTGGCGGGGTCATTTTGCCCCGCATCCGCGCTTGTTCACAGCCTTGCGTTGAATTGCACCGCGAAAACCCATGACCAACCACTGGGTTTCTCTGGTTCTACAGCTCTCTTGAAGAAATAGGAAATATTGAGTAAATCATATCACCAGAAAACAGGCCAGGGCATCCTTACTATCCTTGCTCTACATTAGCGTCCGTCTTTCCCATTTCTAGCTCCCATTAGTCCTCGCTACCAATCGAACTTATTTGGAATGCCGATCAGATTCATTCTCTATGATTATACAATGGGTACGCCTCCAGCTACGAGCCGTACAATCAGCCCTGGAAATTTGTAACCTCTTTTCACCTCATTCCTATCGAATGCGATCAATGACTACTATTTCTGTCTCTTGACGTCATGCTATCAATATGCACTCATTTCCTCGCCCAATGACGATGCATGACCTCAGGTAGAATTCCAAAAACACATGCCATTATAACTTCCAAAGCCCAAGAGCCCATAAAACATCAATCACTCGCATATATCTGTCCTAACACAAACCCTGTCCGTTCCCCCTCCAAGACATACAATAGTCCCCCAAGAAAGAACACGGCCATCACTTGCATCTCCTTCAAAATGAGCGACCAGCAAGCCCCCATCACCGCCTTCCCGGCAACTTCGATAAAACCGCAAGACCAAACCGGTGGACCCGGTCTCGACAAGAAAATGGACCCGTATGCAGAGTGGACGCGCCTGGAATTCTGGGACGACGACAACAAGCCCTACCTTAAGGAGTATGAGGGCCGTGGCCTGCTCGAAGGCAAGGCGGCCCTGATTACCGGCGGCGACTCTGGCATTGGGCGCTCTGTTGCCATCCTTTTTGCACGTGAGGGTGCCGATGTTAGTATCGTCTATCTGCCCGAGGAAGAGGAGGACGCTCAGTTTGTAAAGAAGAAGGTGGAGGAGGCGGGCAGGAAAGCGAATCTTATGCAGTTGAACCTGAGGGAGCGGGCGAACTGTGAGAAGGCCGTCGAGGGGCATATGAAGGCTTTTGGAAAGTTGAACGTGCTAGTCAACAACGGTATGTTTGTTTTGTCTCAATCATGCCTACGGAAGGAGCCCAAGTGTAGAGGGGATGAAAGGAGACAAGAAGGCTGACTGTTACCTGCAGCTGCTATGCAGGAAATGAGCCAGGACATTACCGAAATCGATCTCGACGTCACTGAGAAGACGTTCCAAACGAACATCATTTCCATGTTTGCCATGTCCAAGTTCGCCCTCAAGCACATGCGTCGCGGTGACTGCATTGTCAACAGCACATCGGTCGCTGCGTACATGAGCAACCCCCAGTTACTTGACTATGCGTCCACCAAAGGTGCCATCGCGACGTTCACCCGCGGTCTCGCGCAGCAGCAAGCTAAAAATGGGATTCGTGTAAATGGTGTGGCCCCTGGTATCATGTGAGTTACATTCCACTCCCCTATTCTTTCATCCTCTTTATCTTCCAGACACACCCCTTGCTAACCTGTTCGCGTAAAAAGCTGGACCCCCCTGCAATCCGCCACTAAGGGAAACCCTGCTGAAGCCATGGATTCGCTGGGTGTCGGCGCCTGCCCGCTCAACAGACCAGGCATGCCCGTTGAGATGGCCACCCTGTATGTGACGCTAGCTTCGCCACTGGGCTCGTACTGCACCGGCGAGGTTCTACATGGATCCGGAGGCATCGAGATGCAAGGTTAGGAGAAGATGCATGCAGTGTGAAGTAATGAGTGGGTAATGAGTTGCACGAGGCATGATATAATGATGAAATGAGCCAATTTGATAGGCATTTTGCTGCGTGGCTGAAATGGCAAGGTTGAGGCTGCAGAGCCGCATGCCCTGAACTTACGAGAATTTACTATCTCCATCTCAACAAAATACGTATATACTTGCTCGCTCACTCCTCGTAGAAAGCCTCTGTTCCTCAAACCACACAATCCGACACGAACATGAAACCTCTCGCGGCCCTTCCACAATCATGGATTGAGTTCTCTTGCTATTTCCAAGAAAGTGTGGGATGGTAGTTGTTTCGAGCATGTGTTGGCTGACAACATTTCACGTCCCATGCTCGGTACTTGGCACGTAGACTCCTGAAAGGCAATGCCTGTGTAGTTTGGCCTTATGATATCGTCCCTAGAACACCTACTGCTGGAGGACAAGGGCAAGAACATGAAGTGAAAGTGGTCGAGATGACGACTTGACGTTGGCGGAGGGAGACGAATGCAAGGTGGTGGGGCAGTCACATGGTCTGGGCTTATACCCCTCTGCCAAGATATACAAACCTCTAACAGGGCTCTGAAGTCGCCCTCTTTCCCAGCAAAGTCCGTATCGTCTCTCGGGTATGCAATGCACTATATTCTACAGCTCTCCCTTATTTTTATTAACATGCTATTTAGGGATCTACACAACGCCTACCAACACAAGCAACACGCCACCAAATCTATCTACTTGCGTTACCTATGCCATCGCATCTCGAGCAATTTCCGATAGAAATTGATAGGGAACTGGAGAAGTGGGAGATGGACCACAACACAGAATATGCTGCAGCAAATTTGCCAGCGCCAGCTAGTCTAGAGAAATGTGAAGTAGGAGAAGAGGGACAGAGGGCAGCTCTGAAAAACCAGAGAGAGAATGTAGTAATGAAACAATTTCCAAACGTGCGTTACTATCAGCCTTTACATACGTATCTAAGCATACTAGGTCTCACGGCGTTCAGCAATATTCCGAGCGAAGGCACCAGGATCATACATAGGATGCCCAACTAACCAGATCGTCATCCCTATTCGAATTACGAAGTCTGATGCGTTTATAACTGAATATGAAGACTCCCCGGATCGAAAAACCATCTCTTTAGGTAAGGCTACCTTCTGCGCCGCTGGGCAGCCAGTATTTATTAGCGACGGCGTGAGCTATGTAGCGTGGTTTCCATAAGGGATTAACTGGTATGCTGGAGGGCTCCCAGGCAATTGTTACCAAGAGAGGCCTATGTTAGACATAGAGTCGTCAGGCAACGTGTAGATGCCGGCCATCATACTGATATCGGTCATCATGTTATTGTCAATCGGTATGTTGTCGGACGGTATGTTCACCCAGTCCATCGTAGTGGGGTCGGGGTAGAAAATGTTGACATTTCGTTGAATCTGCTGTCGGCTATGGTGGCCTTTTAGGTATTAGAAATGGCTCTGATTTGCATCTTCTGTACTTACCTGGAATTTCTTCAGTCTGCGACTGCTGAGAATGGTTGCCTATAAAGAAGATATTAGCCTTGCTAACAATATAGATTCTATATCACACACCGTTTCCCACGACTTGACAAACAGATTCCTGCCCATTCACCTGTGATGGAGGATGTCCATATGAGTAGTCTGAGTCCTGTGTTGGCACACTGCCGACATTTCTCAATGGATGAGTAGAGGATTGCGAGTATGGTTGACTAGACGGAGAATCGGCACTAGAGATTTGTAGCATGGGCGCTGGGGGGTTGTGCTTAGGGGTGTTCGCGGGTTTGCTGGAGCGCGGTATCAACCTGCGGCGAGGTTTTTCAGAACAGTGCGGTAACGCCGGGCTATAAGGTAACGGCATTGTAATTGCTAATCGTTGGGGGTTACTAGTAGGGGTCTCCTCCCTGCTGGAAGTCTCCTGCTGCCGTTTTCGCTTTGTTCCGTGAAGACCTGGTGTATCATAATAGCGTTGGGCTTTCTTTAGCCAGGTCGTTCGAGATTTGGCAAGAGTCAGCAGTTCAGACGAGCGTAGGAATAGCTTGATGAAGATTGGGATATCATTGTACTTAATAGTCTGCCATAGACGATACGCAAACGCCGCAAAGACTGCTACTCCATCGAGGCCATCATGGTGACTATTATGGAGGTCCATCTCCTCCTCAAGGTCAGTCTCACCGTCGTTATCAAGGTCCGTCTCTTTATCGTCGGGGTCGGTCTCTTCATCGTTATCAAGGCCTGTTTCTTCGTAATCGTCGGTGACACCCGTTAGGCGGTTCTTAAGTAGTCGTTCGATCACAAGACATTTGATCCCGCGATGAACGTGTCTTGACACTGCGCCAATATTACCCCCAGAGATTCCGAGGTGCTTTACGAATCTGGTCGCCCCAGTTCTCTTGAGCTGAGCGTTGGCTGAGTCTTCAACGATAAGTTGAACTCTTGATGGGTAGTTTTGGCCTAATTCCCATTGTTCAAATGCTAACGCTAGGCTTCTTTCAGCGAGGACACTTCGAAACATAGTCTGATTGTCGTTGCAGTAGGTCCTGGTACCAGAGAAAAGATCGATAAGGCGATAGTCTTGTTCTTCGTGTGAGGCTTTACCAACTGCACGTATTGCTTTCTTGCGTGTGAACCTTCGAATTTCTTTGGTTTTAGAAAGCAAAGTACTAAGTAACTTTTCGCATCCTCTTACAGCTAGTGCGTCGCTGGCTTTGTCTGTAGGAGAATAAGGCGGAGGAGGAAGAGAATCGTTGTTGTGATCAGCAGCCAGTACGTCGTCGGCTCTGTCTGCGGAAGAAAAGGGCTGAGGAGGTAGAGAAGTGTTGCAACTAGCAGCCGGTATGTCGTTGGACCTATCCGTGGTAGGACAAGACGAAGAAGACGGAGAAGCGGTGTTCCAATTAGTAGCTGGTACATGGCTCTCTCTGTCTATAGAAGGACAGTATGGAGAGGGCAGGGAGATGTCATTGCGATCGAGGGTTGATGCGTGAGCTCCAACTGATAAAGGACATGGCGAAAGGCGACCGACGTTTGGTGTGCGGCCAGCGACAGCTGATATATTTGTCAAGGTTTGAAACTTATTCATTAGCTTGTTCATCATCTCATCTATTTGGGCGCCCTCGAAGATGGCTAGGAAATCATCGTTGGGCGCATCGATGAGGGTTTTCCAAGCCGAGTGGAGATCCATGTTGAGGAGCAGGTGAGCTGGAGCGAAGCACAGCAAGTTGATGCGGTCCCGGATGGCTGGGGCTAGTGTTCATTGATACATCTACATCAAGCGACAACACCTAGGAAACGCCGCTGGCCCCCCGGGTGGCTGGGCTAGTGTCCACTACTTAACCAATGAGCTTGCAGTCTGCGGTTTCGCGAAACCGTAGACTGCAAGCTCATTGGCACATCCAACTTCAAGACTCAGGAGTACCCTAGCACATTCGAGGTGCGATCACCAAAAGCTCAATTGCTTTTCAATCTTTTAAGTAAGCCGGCTCGTATATCGCTAGCAAGCGGACAGTGGGTGATGCCGTAGCCCCCAGAGCAACATTTCTGTGTGCGAAGTTGAACGATCATTCTTCACAAACCAAAAAAGACTCAGAGACGGTGGTCTTTTTGCGCCATTCGGATATCCAGCCATAATTCCAATCATGTGGTCCTATGGGAAGTCCCACCGCAGCTGACTGGAGGAACTAAGAAGGGGTGAAGGGTTTCTTCCACGTCTGCTCCTGGTTCGACGCGATTCCTGCCGTAGAAGCCATGCCTTCAAAAAGCAGAGTTCGAGAAAAGGCAAGATATGTATATTATGCACGTCCTCTGACAAGGCTGAGAAGTCCTTCAACTCGTTGCCTTCCTGCATTCTTCAGTCTTCCACCGGTGGCATCGTGCACGTTCTTTGTCTGCGTCCTGCGCCTTCGCCCCTACATTGATCTTCACCGGCTTCACCGTACGATGATACGTGACCCATCACCTGCATTCTTCATCTTTGCTGCTCTCATTGGTCTACTCGGTCTTGCCCATGTATTGCGTCCCTGGTCACGTCGCCAAACAAAGCGGCCAATTTCCTTCCTCGTTATTTACTTTGTTGCTATTCTCGTCTTATTTTCTCTATGGTTGAGGTTTGAATGGAATTGGCCATTTTTTGCACTATTTCAGCTGTCCTGGCTAGGTGGGCTCAGTATTGAGGTTTGTGCTAGCCTACTCTACTCCGAAAGAGTACTGCTGACAAGAACTTAGGCCGTTCTTCTTGAGATAACGTTTTCGACGTCCAGTATATCCCGTATATCCCGTACATTACGCATATTCCGTATACTTGTCCCTATTATTACGACAACTGTTGGCTTGCTCCAAGTTATGGGCTTTGGACTCAGGTTCTATAACAAGGATATTGGGGTATATGTTACTTTTACCGGAGGCTGCGTATTCCGTGTGTTTGCGGCAGTTGCATTCACTTTCCTTCTTACACACAAAATGGCCAGGCACCGAAAGCCTATTTTTATAGCACTCACTAACACAAGTGCACTCAGCGGCTGTGGGTTCATACGCATTGCTAATAGGGACAAGTTCTTTCTTGTAAGCTAGTCGTACACACCAAGTTTCTTGACTAAAATAAATAGGCGAATTGTATGCTTGAATGCTTTGTGCTCCTCAGTCTTTTAGTTCTCGCCGTAGTCTTCCAAGACGAGGATAACTTGGATGCCAATGAGATAAGGTTTGTTGCAGGCTGCCATCTATACCCTAAACGCTAACTCATGTAGTAGTCAATGGCAAATCTTAATTACGCAGATCAACGTGGATTATACCATGGGACAACCTCGAACGCCTCCCCCTGTACTTGCTGGTAAAGTTCATAAAATTATTCGTCTCACATATCGGGAAAATTTCATATGGGTTACAACCACAGTTTTTGCGTACAGCATACATACGGAACCATTTTCCCAACGGTATTTTTGGGAAGAAGAAATTGAGTTGAAGAGCTTTGTCCATTGTCCTGGTGCCCAATTGGCGTTTGAGTCACTGCAAACTTCCGATCAGATCAAAATCTCTAGCCAAGTAAAGTCTGCAAGAACCGCTAAGTTAGACGACGATACTACGTTGTTTCATATTGAACTTTTCTAGACATAGGAGGCTTACCTATTAAGCCGTTTTTACATCCTTCATCTGGTAAGACTTAGCGGAGCCTGGCGCCCTCTTTCTCTTTTGTTTACCAAGAAAATCGTTCTTTTGTATTCCGATTTATCAAATTTCTAACCTTTTTGGCACTGCCTTCGGGACTTCCAGCATTGTGTCAAGACGGCATGATGCTAGAAACCCTGTGGTAGAGTCCTGGTATGAGCCTTCTGTACATATAGCCTGGATAAGGTTGAACGTTGTAATTATTTACAAACTCACCTTGCATGTGAATATGGCGTCGACTTGCTGCAGTTTCAAGCTCTAATTAACTCTCTCTCTATCAGGCCCACACTAATCAAGCCATTGCGAGGCTCAAGCACACTTGTGCAGATGCAGAGGACAAGGTTAAAATGCAGTGTGCGAGCACAGACATGAGTGTCACATTATGTGTCGTGTGCAGATTGTCACACTGTTCGAGCCTTGTGCACTACAGCTTATATATCCTGTAGTTAACTGCATCTTTCTCATGCACCAATCCACAAAGCCCACCGTCATCTTAAGTTACCATGGATGACGATGAATCCGGCTATATTGGATCGTCCGTGATCACGCCCCCGTCATCTATCCACTCTGCCCTAAGCCGGATAGCCTCCCTCTCTGAGCTGAGCCCTGTATGCCATTTTAGTGGAACAAAGTCAAGGTATGTTCCATGTCCAATATTCACGATTTCTACTGACATAAATAAGTGTATACGCTCAAGTCATACTTCTAGACGCAGAGTTTTTGATCCAAACAGAGGCTATTGCCGCCCTACCATGTACCATCAACTACACCCTTGATCATCAATCCTGGAGCCGCCAAGGGTCCCAATATCGCTGCGAGGGCAAATATTTTGCGAAGATATACAGATACCTCAAATATGGAGCAGCACTGTTCGATAGTCCTTATCCAAGTAGGGATACAGAAGCTGAGCTAAGACTGGACTGATCACTCTACTGCTATGGAAGAGAGATAAAGTGGATTGAATTGGGCGACGTATCTCGAGACTGACTACGTGAATATAAGGATCCCTCTAGAGCAGGCGAGTGACAGTGGCAATCAATCCATTTCAGCATTCGTTACCAGGGCGTATGGTCTGCTGGTTGTTTACAGAAAGCTTCTCCCTTAATCACAGTATGTGCAGAACCGGGATCCGCATCTGTATCGAGAAAGCAAGGAGTTTGAAGTAGATTCGGAAGGACATAGCCCGGATACCTAGAAAGTTCCATAAGGAATGCATACATATCTCTATCATCTGTTTCCCCAGCTTTCCCCAAGACACCGCAAAATACTGTCTCCGCATTGTACTTATGATGATTGGGCCAATAACTACATCTTTCTACACGGCGTATACCAAATCTATTCACACCTTATACGCACTCACGAAATTGAATTAAGAGATATGACGCGTATGTATTTGGTACATATGGACCTCTTCTGGATACTACTCTAAGCCACGGCGTCTTTGGGGTAATTCAGTGTCAAGGGAGCGCCAGTAAGCTTTCAAATCCCCAACCCTTATCATTTACAAACCTCAGAGCTAGTCGTCTTAAAAGTCCCGGACTACCGTTGCTCAGCGTGCCTCGATTGGGTAAGGCTAGATGGGTGATTCTAGGGAGCCATTCTCTAAGCGTACAACTTATATTAATTAAAGGCTCTCTTCTACTACATGCTGTTATAAGAGGTAGTTTCTGCCCTTACCGCCCAAATGGACAAGCGACGCTAACAATCTTATTTCCATGCTCTCTACTTTGTAGACTATGACCATAATGCAAGAGTAAGCCGTACGACTTTCAATCCGCCACAACTCGGGCTAAGTTTCGTCCTCCGAACAGTCTCGGTAAATATTTGGTTACAGTGCCTTGGAGGCTACTGTAGAGACGGTTGGTACTGAACAAACAATACCTAGCGACTGGCCTAGGGACCAATCTGGCTTCCTCCTTCGTCGCCACCTATCATCCTGTGTGAGGCGTGCATACAAACGTGGTAGCTCCATGCCTAATATATCTTGAAAGAGAGAGGTGGGAGGGGCGAGAATCGCCAACTTTCTGCCCTTCGTCCCAGCTGACTACTTTTCCTCGCCGCCTTCTTGCTCGATTGTAGAGGCTGGGAAGCGGTGTACATGAGGAGCCGCGATCGTTGCGGGGGTCTTACTAACTCGCTACGCAAGGTGGGTGATAAGCGGCAACGCAACCTTCTGTGACGTGTACTGCTTAGCCCTGTTATGCTAACGCCTACTAAGGCCTACATATAGTGCTATATGGAGCTCTTCGATGCGCTTTAATCACAACACCTTCGTCTCTCTTGGCTAGACACTCATTATTTTACCCCACTAGCCGACCCCTTACGAACAGTCCGACAAAGCTTGCCGGCAATCTTTGAAGGGATTCTACAAGTTTGCACGGTTGGCATCTAGCAACAGACTGCCTATGGCATTTACGGCACTTAGCCTTAGCGAATATCAAAGGATGTATTCAAACATAGGCAACGACTCCGGTCGGCCAGGAGCAAGGACCGGTAAATCCGATGGAAGGGAGAAAAGTAATCCAGAGGAGATTGTCAGAAGTGAGTTTTAGGCGTACTTCTCTACATAACTCATAATTAATTCTTTGTAGAAAATTATAAAGTTGGATTCAAAGCCGAGACACACAACATACCCCAACCACGCCTGCTTTCCTCACCTCGCTATGTTCGTATTGAGCTTTTCAGCATGTTCTTCCGCGATGGAATATTTGATTGCAACGATCTGGACGAAACTCCAGGTATGAAGGTGTCCCTAAGACTAAAAACTGTGAATTACGAAATGATTTTTCGGTATCTGATCAACGGTAAATTTGAGGATATCAAGGACTCTACGGAGCTCAAGTTCTCTGAGATTACTGATGACTTTTGGTACTTTAATATCTATATCTACGCAGCCGCACATGGTTGGACGGAAGCCGTCGACGCAGCTCGTTCTAAGATAATTTCTAGCGGCATTAGCAGTGGCCTCAAGGGGTTAGATTCTGTTGCTAAATCTGCGGCTGAGATAAATGACACGGAGATGCTTAAATTTTGGGCAAAGGCATCAGGGTTCCCAGAAGAGGCCTTCCTAGAGTAAAATAGGCTCTTTGATTCAATGGAGCTAAGGATCGTGTAAAGTAGACTCATACTAAAGCATTGTTATCATCACCTCTACTCTCAATGCTGACATCTGTACCGTATTGCTCAGCCCCAGTGCTCTATCGGCAAAGCGTCGCCTGATAGCCCACCTGATTGACCTGTATGCTTGTCCCCGAGGCACAAATCATAAGGGTTCACGTGTTGAGGCTGTGAGCTGGGATAGCGGCACAGCATCAGGTATAAGAACAGGTGAACATACTCTGTTACAACCCAAATATTTGAAGACACCAGACCTTTCTCTAAACTATGTCATCATACAGACCCGATCAGATTGATGAAGCTAATTTGGCCTACTATTACGAGGCCGTCAACGACGCACGCGGGGTATACTACCAGCTTAAACGAGAAGCGCCGCAAGACTTCCCGGCCAGTTTCTGGGCTTCACAACGGTAAGAAACCCATGACAGTATCCGCTTTAAGGCTTAACCCAGCCCAGTCCTCAAGTCTCACAAGTAGCGCCAACGGCCAGCAGCTCGCAAACGTCTAATACAAGTTATTTCCATCGTCTTACAACAACTTCAAACAAGAATCGTCTCTATATTGCTGTGTACCCAAGCGGAGTTGTCAACAATGAAGAAAGAAGGTATCTAAACAGTCTCTCTATCGGCTAAAACAAGCTAACGCGCATAGATATCATTGGGCGTTCCTAATTGGACCAAAAGTAGAGAGTGGTGTCAATGTCCCTGGTGTTCGTTGTCACGTGAAGAACAGTCCAGTTACTGGATGGATGTATGAATCGGTGAACCTTAACGACGTCCGATCGACGAACACATTACTCGCCCGTTTCGTTATTGCAAAGGTGGATAATGAACAGCGTCTAATCCAGCTTCTTCAAAATCTGCCCGTTGTCAATGGGGACCCGACTTGGAGATGTCGTACTTGGATTGCGCAGGCTCTAGTAGAGATTGCGAAAGACGGGCAGTGCGTGGGTTCTTCTCAGCTAGATTGGAAGACCATTGAGGCGTTTGCAAGGCAATATGTTGCTGACAAAACTGCTGCAGGGAGGTATGCGAATGCGCAGGATTTATTGCTACCTAAGCCAACTTATGATCTACTCGAAGGGAAGGAGACCGTGCCTTAAGATAGTTACATTGAGTTGAAGTCTGTCGCTTATTATATCTCACCACTCACCCCACCATTTGTTTCGAGTTCTTTCCATTTCCAGTTCTTCAGGATAGGCGTCAAGTATAGAATGGAGAATATCTCGCCATCCAGTTCTAGTTTGGTTTCCAAACCATGCAACTGTGTATTCCCAATAGGGAGGATACCACCCTGAAAACTCCCAATCGATAATTCCAACAACCTTATCCCTAGATATTATAATATTAGACGGATTTAAATCACAATGTGTGAAAACCGGGGATTGCCATTGACCCTCCTGTTTCGCAACCATGTTCCTAAGATCGTTGGCCTCCTGATTAGTGACGTGATTGCCTATCTGTGTTACTTCAAAACCTTCTCTTAGCCAGCGGTGGAATTCTTGAGTCGTCTTAAAAGGCCCAAAGCGTGGAGTCCCCTGCGGGATACGGGAGTCGAACAAGGAGCCGCCAACGCAACTTTCCACTCCTGTGCCAGGCGGAGGTTCTAAAGCCCGAAGCTCCTGGATCATATCTTTTAATTGCGACAAAATCTTCCCAAGAGATTCTTTGGATATATGCTTTAAGGCACTTGCTAAATCTTCGCCTTGGATTCGCTCCATAATAACATAAGCTCGCTTCTTGTAGAGAAAGGAACAGTAAACTTTAGGAACAGGGATTGATGTATGTTCGGCGATATACCTCATCGTAACGGCTTCGGTTAGGTGTATTTCATGTCCCGTTTTGAGGATTTTGTTTTTAGAAATAGGTACACAATGACTCTTTCGGCGAAAAAACTTGGACGTAATGTAAAGTGCTAAAAGAGCCAAGGAACGTTTAATAAATGTGTTGTTGATTGCGAGGTCTTCGCTACCTTCGTGTTGAGCGTCGTAGTCATGCACCCGAATAATGCGAGGAGTCGTCATCGCAAGAGTAATAAAGCTGGGTGCCAGCTCCCTTGCACTGACGTTGCTCTCTTGTTCTCTTTATGCCTATCGGTTTTGGTGTGTGTATGGGAGGCGAGAGGTGGAGGATCGAAGATATCGCGCAGACAGCGGGTGAAGAGCGCTTCGATGACGGAGGGTTTCACGATTGTGTTGCAACTGCGATGATGGATTGCTGGAGGTGAGAATGCGTGAGGCGCCGACGTCGAGAGGTTGTGTTTTGCGGCGCTTCAAAATGTAACCGCTACAGCGAGACCGTCCGTGCTTTACCAGGCGGCGGAGGCGAGGGAGGGAAGCAGTATCTTGTGTTGAGAAGCTACGAGCTGATGCAATAGCACTGGGGCACAGCATGAGGAGATTGTTATGCTTGTAAAGGTTACTGATGCGAGTGTGCTAGTCCGTCTGCGTGCCGATCAGCTGACCTCCCCCATCAACGGCACTCCATGAAAAAGAGCTCTGCGCAGCGGCTCAGCTTCAGAAGTGGGCCCGATTTCGCACTGCGAAGCTGTATGAAGCCACCCTAAAGCGCGCCTCTCAAGGCGTTTGCAGCTGAGCGATCCCCCGCTCACCGCATTCCAAGCGGATTATCGTAATCCCATTTCCAGGCACCTGGGGCTTAGCCAATAGGGCTGAGTACCAGGCCGGTGGAATTCCGACTGGACTTTCCGCCCCAGATTCGTCCGCTGAGCATCCAACGCCCAAGCACCGCCATGTTGGCTTCGTCGTTGGCGGCTTTTAGCCCTCTAACACCACGGCCGCACGAATGACGCGGTTCCTGTGAGGGCAATAAATCTTGCTGGTGCACATTGTCTAATGGACATCGCCATCACCCATTTACTCACTCACTCACTCACTACCATCCACCCATCCATCCTCATCCTCCCCTTGTAAACAAGCCAATATAGCATAAACAAAGCAGGAACAATGGTCTCCCTCAGCGACGTCCGCACGCACAATGCAACCCTCAAAACCCTCGGGCCCAACCTCGTCGGCGTATTCGTCGGCGGCACGAGCGGCATCTCCCTCTACACTGCCCGCGAATTCGCGCGCAACACCGTCTCCCCTCACATCTACCTCATCGGACGCAACGCCGTCGAAGCCGCGCGCATCGCCGACGAGCTGCGCACCATCAACGCAGGCTCCCGCGTCGACTTCATCCAAAAGGACGTCTCGCTGCTGCGCAAGGTCGACGAGGCATGCCGCGAGATCAAAGAGAAGGAGAAGAAGGTCAACCTCCTGTTCATGACCATCGGCACCATGACCATGGCGGGCCGCACCGAGACCGAGGAGGGCCTGGACCGCAAGTTCGCCCTGCACTACTACGCCCGCACGCGCTTCGTGCACCAGCTCGCTCCGCTGCTCGACGCCGCCGCCGCCCACGACGCTGCCACCGGGTCGCCCCTCTCCCGCGTCGTCTCCGTGTACGATCCGACGCTCGGCAAGGGCAGCAACGTGCCCGACTTCACCGACCTCTCGCTCAAGCGCAACTTCGGCCTGCGCGCCTGCGCCACGCACGCCAGCGCCATGCAGAACTTTGCCTTTGAGCGCCTCGCGCGCGAGCACCCGCGCACCGCCTTCGTGCACGAGCAGCCCGGCGTCGTGGAGACGTCGCTGTCGCGCGGCCCGCTGTTCCGCGGCCTGTACTTCCTCCTGCGCCCCTTCTCCGTGGCCAAGGTGGAGAGCGGCGAGCGCCATCTCTTCGAGGCCACGGCTCCGCGGTATGCGCCTGCGGGGCTGGCGGCCGGCGTGCAGGACGCCGTCGTGGGCGGCGACGGCGTCAGGGGGAGCGGCCACTACCATCTAGCGTGGAACGGCGAGGCCCAGGGGGATGCGGGCAAGGCGGGGAAGATGAGGGCCGAGGGCGCCGAGGAGAAGATCTGGGCTCATACCATGGAGGTGTTTGGGAAGATTTGTGACGAGGGGGGTAAGTATTAAATCGTTCTTCTTCTTCTCTTCCTCCTTTCATGGGTCCTTGCGTATTGTACCATCAACGGAGGAAGAGGAGGATGCTGGGTGTTTTTTTAACTCTTTATGGAAGCGTGGGCCTGGAGTTACGATACCATTTTTAAGATTTATGACTGGGACAGGCAATTTGAGTATAGATGACATGCACACTCTTAGGCATATTAATGTTTTTAACTCACACACGCAACGTGGATTTGCCTTCTGTGCTTCGGTGTTTTTTATGGAATTCACACACGCAACGTGGACTTACGTCTGACACACAAGGAAAAAAATCTCAAGATAACAGCACTTCCTCTGTTGTGAAAACCCAAAGAACGGTAAGAAAAGAATCTCCAAGGGAGTCTTAACCTAATATCCTGCACAGGTCTACAATCCATCGACGACACCTTCGCTTTTCATCTTAGCTGACTTCACCACAGCTGACTTCATGCTGGCAACGGCTTCCATTAGCAGCTACCAACAGCCCCTTATATACTACGACGTGCAAAAGTCCGCCACCTTGCTCGCCCGCCGTCCCACCAGCCCATCGACGTACCCCAGAAACACGTCCAGATCCAGCATGTCGACGGTGCCCAGGGCCGGACTCGAGCTCCTGAGCACCTTGCCGCCCCACAGAATCCTCAGATACCACTTCTTGGCTCCATTACCCCCTTCCTCCTTGCCGTACACCTCGAACACGACCTCGGATCCCATGCCCACCCACACCATGACGTCGACCTGGAGGATGCTCAGCAGCCGCGCCACGCTGCCGTCGTGCGCGACATTGTGCCGGTAGAGCACGGGCGAGGTACCGGCGACGGCGTCGCGCATGTTCTGCGCTAGCTCGGCGACCCAGACGCCGTAGGCGCCGACGGCGGCGGCGAGCGATTGTGGCGCGTCGCGGTGGACGAACGAGTACTCGTACTGGCCGAGCCGGTACACGGCATCGGCGAGTTGCTGCGTGACGCACGGGGTGCGGCCGGCGGCGAGGGCGCACGGCAGGGGCTTCGCGTGGCACTGGCGCGCCGACAGGTTGTCGTAGTAGTGGTCCAGCGACTTGTGCCAGTCGGTCGAGCTGCTGGGCACGCCAGAGACGGCGTCGAGGGCGGCGAGCAGCGGGCGGGCGCCCGTGAGGTGCGCGGTCCAGTTGGCGGCGGAGCTGCCCACGCCGTACGAGGCGTACAGCGAGGACGAGGCCGGGCATGGGTAGCTGGGCTCGAGGGAGTCGACTGACGCGGGCTGGATGAGCAGCGGGGAGGGGCCCGTCGGCGCGTACATGCCGTTCATGAGCATGCCGGCGACCTGGCTGGTGATGACGTTGTTGGTCACGCGGTAGGTGACTTGGTCGGCCATGTCGTCGGGGAGGAAGCCGAGGAGGTCGTGGTACACGCCGAACAGGTCCTTGCCATGCTGGAGCGAGTCGTCGAGCCCTTCGCGCGTGATTTGCGGGAACTGGCAGCTGCCGTTGAACCCGGTGGGAGCAAAGGGGTTGGTGGGCGAGGTGAAGACGCTCCAGTATGCGGTGGCAGAGGTGTTGCCTGCAGGATGGAGGGGCTCGCCATAGTAGAATAGACCTTGGTCGCTGCAGTCCCAGCCGTAGGACTCCCTGGGGAAGGTGTTGGACGCATACGGAGTGCGTTTGTGGTGGCGGTGGATGCTGCGGTCGCATCAGTGCCGCCCAATTGTCAGTCCGGCTACAGTGGCACTCACACCTCGACATATTTGAGAACGTACTCGGACGATGGCTTCGGATACTCCTGAGCCCTCACGTGGGGCATATTGCACCAATTGTACGTGCCATAGGGCGTCCCAGCGGGCAACACGGAACCATTGAAGAAGAAGCCATGGGTGCCTGTGCCATTCAAAACTTGGCTCAAGTCGTTGATCCACGTCTTGTTGGGCGGATGCCACGATAGATCCAGCGTCCCATTCTGGGCGGCAGCCAGGGGCAGCACGAAGCCCAGAAACCTCAGCGACGGCATGTCCCAGTCCAGGCGTTGGAAGAGCGTGTAGGCAGTACAGATCAACACGAGCACGAAAGGAAACACGAACGCTGCATTCTGCATGCTAAGTAGATGGGCAGCGGGGCCGCCCGACTCCATGGTGGGTGCATGTTGATGAATTGGTGTGGTTGGTTGATGCACGCGGGCTGGCGTCGCCTGCTATTGGCTGGTCTCAAGGCCCCTGGCCATGTCCACCCCTCTCCCTTCGCTTGACCCTCGCCGGCATCCCCTCGACTGGCTTTGCCGTTGCCATGAGCACCGGATACATTCTCTCGCCGTAGCACTCTTGCGGTCCCTTCTTCCACGCTCCAAAGTCGACCCAGATGCTGCCGTCCTTGCTCACCTTGTCCAGCTCATCGAACACGGCCCAGATGTCGAATTCGCGGATCGTGAGCGCGAGCACAATCTTCACTTCCAGCATCGCGAGTTCTTGCCCGATGCAATTGCGGGGGCCCTTTTCGAATGGTCGAAAGGCGTTTGAGACGAGTTTGTGGCTGTTGGCTGCGAGGAAGCGCGACGGCTTGAATTCGTTGACGTCGGGGCCCCAGTAACGGGGCGAGCGATGCGTGGCTGCTATGACGGCCCATACTATCTGCGGAGAGATGTCAAACAAAGAATTCAAGGAATGCGATCCGAGAGACTCACTGAACCCTCCGTGGGCAGCATTTGCCCTGTGATAGGATCCTTGATAAAGTACCCTTTTCTGCCCATTCGCGCACTCGAGGCTGGCGACCAGAGACGCAATGTTTCCTTGATGACGGCCAGCGTGTATTCGCACCGGTTGATCAGGTAGGGGTCCCTTTTGAGCGCTTCTGAAGCATTGACGCCCGCACCAAATACAGTATCCATTTCGAGGCGTACTTTGGCCAGTTCGTCCGGGTGCTTGTGGAGCATGTGGTAGGCGTAACAGATGGTCGACGACGTGGTGTCGTGCCCTGCAAAGGCCAACACGAGCATGTTGTCAATTGCAGTCCTCTTGAACTCCTCGTCCATGACTGTGTCCTGCAGGTCAAGCCGCTGGCCAACCTCGTCTGCATAAGCTTCCAATGCAAGATCGATGCTTGTCCTTTTCTTCTTGGCGGGCCGGGAGACACTTCGAGATCGAAAGCGCTCATCCAGTATCCTCCCGATGTACTGATCCAGCTTCTTTTTGTAGTACTTGAAAGCTATTGGACGGATTGGATGGTACTGATGGAAGGGGTTGAGCGACTGGGTGTCAGCCTCCCAGCTTAGAATATTCCTCATGGTGGTCAAGAATTCATTATCGGCGGCGAAGGATTTGAAGTCGTGATCAAGAACGACTTTCCCGATGACGTCGACCGTGGCCTTGGTCGCCTGGGAAGGTCAGATAGGAGTACGTGGGTGTGCCGACGACAGCCTACCTCTTCTTCGACCCGGAAAATCTCTTCTTTCTCTGCGTGTTGCTCGAGCACCTTGACAAAGTTTTGGAGGATATCGACAATGATGGGAACTTGGCTCATAAGATGCTGGATCGAGAAGCCTGGGTTGAAGATGGCCCTTTGCTTCTTCCACTCGGCGCCCTCGGAAAGCAGCAAATTAGAAGGGCCTGTAAGTGGTTCCACGACGTGATGGTATTCCTGAGGGCAGTCAGTGTGAGCGGGGCATGGTTGTTTGCCCAGCAAGAGTTGACTTACCCGTGGCTTGCATAGAGTCGGGTTAGATGATATCTCGATGCCCAGTTCTCTATTCATGATTAGGTGAAGGGGCTGGAAAACGTAAAGACACTCACGGATCGAGAACCATTATCAAAGGACGGCTGGCTGGATAAATATCCATGTAGAACACGGGGGGCAGGTCGTAGGCTTCTTGCAGAGCGGTGGCGAAAGCCTGGGGATGCACACGGTTAGGCAGTTTGGCAGTCACCCTGCCCACGGATATCAGGTGGCCGAAGACTGGATGATGAGGGGGTCCAGGCTAGCACATCGAGTCAGTCCCCCACCCAATTATGCGTTCGCCGACAAGGTACAGACCAGGCGTTTGTGAAGGTTTCGGTGCCGGATGAGAGACACGATCCATTTCGCAAGCCATGCTAGCACGAGTGCAAGCACAGCTGTTACGGTTGGGCCCATGTAGAGAGCCACAGAAGCCTGCCAGGAAGCGAAGCTACGACGATCCGGGGGTGGGGCTTGGTGTGAAAAATGGGAGACTAGGGGTACTGTAGGCCTAAGCTTGGAGCTCAATTGAGAGGTTCAACTATACAATGGGGGTTGCAAAACAATAGAAAATTTCTATATGGACAGTCCCCTATCAAGTGCATGGATATGGAGAGGGATTGACTCAAGCCTATTGCGATTGAGTCGGAAGACCTGAAGCTGTGCGAAGGATGCGCCGCTCGTCTACATGCCGTAGCAGAGCCATGGCTCGGATAATCATTTATCCCGTCTACAGCGCCTCGGCCTCGATCACGACGGCCTAGCAATCAAGCAGTCATATGACAGCCAGTGTCCAAGTAGGCTCTGCAGCATGGATGGTTCGGCAGCGAGCAGGAAACTAACTCGAGGCGAACATGGCACAGTCGTGATGGGGGTGCGGAGGCAAGTTATACTTGGCCATGGAGTATTTCTGGATCGGAGACGAAACCTCATGGCCCAGGATGCACACATAGCTTATTGATGGGTGTAGCTCTGTGGGTGGGAACGCTCTCGGAGGCGATCACAGCATGGTATTGCAGCACACAGGGACTTCATGTAGCTTATGTAGCACCCACATTTTTAATTTACGCGAACGACCCCCCGTCGGCTGCGGCTCCGCATTCCCAACAAGGTACCAAAAAAAAAAGTCCGCAGGCAGTCCTCGGTGGCCATGGATGACGGCAGCAACGGAGAAGGAGACTGGGGTGCACACCCTCCATACGAACATCAGGCCGGGCAGGGCGTCATTTGGAGAAGCGCGTCGGAAACTGGCGTGAAACATGGCACTATGCCTCATCGGCCCTATGCGGCGTCGTCCGTCGTTGATTGGGCGCCGCGTTGAAGGGGTCCAAAATTGCTCTCGGAAATAGGTCGTGTCTGTGGAGAGCCCGCCGGGAGAATGCACCGTCGAGGAGTCGTCTGCAGTGCTTCTTCTTCTTCTTCGTCGACGACTCGAGCCACTCAGCCCAAAGGCCGCGTCGCCGTGCCATCCTTGCTTGCTTGCTTGCTGGCAAGACGCGCCGAGGTGCTCTCTCCATTCAGGACTCCAGTTCAGTCCCCGGCCGCCCCCCATCTCATCCTCCCTCCGTCCTGCAGCCGTGGCCCCTTCAATCTCTCACAGTCGCCGCCCATTAAATTCACTCTGCGAGCGCGTCCCGTCGGTGAAGGCTGCCGGCTCCCACAGCCTTCTCCTGCCCATCCCCTGGCCGTTATCCGCGCGCCTATCGCCCTACCTCTAATACCCCGTCGCCGCCCACCCTCCAATGGCCACTCCTACAAAGCCTTCCCCGGTTCCCCAGGACGGCTCTCCCGAGAGCACGGCATTGCCCAAGATCGCGCAGTTCAACGGTCACCCGGACTCCAACGGTGACGCTCACCCTGCACCGCCAGGCCCACGTCGATCGAGCTTCAATTTCCTACGGCGCAAGAGCTCCAGCGAGACGCGCGGTGGCCAACGCTCCGCCTCAGGCAAGATGAGCAAGAAACAAAAGGCCCTCGCCCAGGAAGAGGCCCTGCGCAGACAGCGCGAAGCCGCTCTGTTGCCCAAGCAGCCTCCCCGCCTCCCCACCCACTCGCCGCTGCCCCAGATCGATCATTTCGGCGGCGACGAGGCCCGCCCCGACTCCATTGCCATCGCCACCAACCAGATGGGCCACTACAGCACAAACTTCAGCAGACCGTCCATCGACTACAAGATGCCCCCGGCGACCAACAACATCCACATTCCCGTGCCCCCCATGCCCAGCGGCTCGCCGTCGTATATGGACTATGATCCTTACCCGCGTACCGAGAGCATGACGAACCGCGGTCGCTACAGCTACGCAAGCAGCGCCATCAGCACCATCAACAGCTCGCGCCGCGTGCGGAGGAGGAAGGACCCGACCCCGTTCAAGTAAGCACTTTCTACGGATTCATGGTTGGTTTAAAACCTCAGAGACTGACCTACGACCAGCATCCTCGTCATCGGTGGGAAGAACTGCGGTAAGACTTCCTTCATAGACTTCCTGCGCACCGCCCTCGCCCTGCCCGCCAAAAAGCGACCGCACACGCCCACCTCGCCCATCCGGCCTATCGATGCCGACTCGCCTTTTACATCGCAGTACCTCGAAACAGAGGTGGACAATGAGCGTGTGGGTGTCACACTGTGGGACTCGCAGGGCCTGGAGAAGAGCATCGTGGACTTCCAGCTGCCCGTAATCACTTCCTTTTTGGAGTCCAAGTTCGAGGACACCTTCACAGAGGAGCAGAAGGTTGTGCGCGCCCCAGGCGTTCGTGACACACATATCCACTGCGTTTTTCTGATCCTCGACCCCGCTCGTCTCGATGCCAACATTGCCGAGGCGCACAAGTCCAGCAGGACTGGCAGCCAGATTGTGGGTGGCTTGGATGAGGAGCTGGATCTGAACGTGCTCCGCGAGCTGCAAGGCAGGACTACGGTCATCCCTGTTATCAGCAAAGCGGACACCATAACGACGGCCCATATGCGTCACCTAAAGAAGCTGGTCTGGGACACGCTCAAGCGCGCCAAGGTTGATCCGCTGGAGGCGCTCCATTTGGATGAGTCCGAAGACGAGGACGAGAACCAGTTTGACGAGCGAGATGAGGATGCGTACGTCCACTCAGGCGACGAAGGGAAGTCCGATGTGCTCAACAAGATCCTTGATAAGTCCTCGTCGGAAGATGGATCTGAGGCCTCTTCGCATCGTTCGGGTTCTCAGTCACCTCCCACCTCCCCTCCGAGCGCGAGGAGGAACCATGCCCGGAAGCCGTCCGCAATGTCTGCATCCATCGATAACGAGGGCCCCGAGAGTCCGTTTCTTCCGCTTAGCATTATCTCGCCGGATTTGTACGAGCCCGACGTGATTGGTCGCAAGTTTCCCTGGGGTTTCGCTGATCCTTACAATGCAGAGCATTGTGATTTTGTCAGGCTGAGGGAGAGCGTGTTCAGCGAATGGCGTGCCGAACTTCGTGAAGCAAGCCGAGAGCAGTGGTACGAAGGCTGGAGGACCCAGCGCCTGCAAAAGGCCCCTGCTAAGCGAAGGATCGTAACATCAGATGGTCTGGCAAGCAAGCAATTGTCGGTCCCGCCCCAGAACGGTCGTGCAGCCAGTGCAGGCCGTGATTACCGCCAACACCGAAGCACCCCTTACTAAGAGAATCCAACGATGCAGCATGGTCACTGTAGATGCCGCCTTTCGTTCCACTCCGCGGTTGGCAGCTGTTTATCACTCAAGTGCTGGACACCTTTTTGGGCTTCGCCTTGGCAATTCAAGGTGGGGCAGGCAGGCAGCGTTAGGCGAGACCTACATTCTCTCATCTTCCTATGTTGTTGGACCCTCACTACCCAAAAATCTCCTTGTAGTTTGTACTCTTCCCTTCACATTTCTCTATTTAGCTCGAGTACCCCATACCCCCTTTTAGGCGCATATGCTAGTGCGTTGTTGAATAGGACACGGGTTTTTCCCCCTCAGGTGTATCTTCGTGTCTCTCTTGGGTCTATATACCTTTTCTCTTCTCTCTTGTATCTGAACATGCGCATACCCCCCTTGGCCTCGATGTTCCCGTCTTTTTTTCTTGTGTGAAAAAGACTGCAATACAAAACTCTGATTCTTGGCCCTACCTACTTGGCCCTACCTACTTGACCCCTAACCTTTTTCTTCCGTTCGCTTGTGCATCTGTGATCTTCTGGTGCCGCGCGGCTGCGTGCGTTGACCATGGAGGCTGAGTTTTTATTCTTCCCGCTCTTGACGAAGTCCGGTGTTTTTCCCTCTTCCGTCGACACCACCGTTTTTTTTTCTCCCGACTACTACTACTACTACTACTACTCGCTCACCTCATTGGCTCTACAGGATGTGTATAACTCTAGGTTTATGCGAGGACTAGGATCAGAGCCGCGCCTTGCCATCCTCCCCCGAGGTCCCCCAGAGCGAAGAAAGAAAAGCGAGTGGGAAGCGACCGACACCCATGGTCGACCACGACGGAGAACCATGTCAGGAAAAAAAAGGGGGGTTCCGGCACCCCTCCCTCCTCCCTTCCGATTTCTTTTCTTCTCTGGGTTGGGATGTACTGGTTTGTAAACCTCACGTGTCCTATTGGTCGTTACGTGTACCAGGGCCATGGCTGCGTGGTTCTCTTCTTCTAGCCTGTTCTTTCGGATCTGCATGCGTGCGTGCGTGCGTGCCGTGTGCGCGTGTATGTGTGGTTGCGGCTATCTGTACCTTGACGCTTGGGTAACTTTCTTGCGTGTAGCATGTATTCTATCCAATGCGATTCACTGCCATCTACTATCGTTCTTCATTTTATGTGGATACGCAAGACTGTGTACGTCCAGACTCTCTGAGAGAAGCATGGTGGATTGCGAACGAGATGGATTGGGAATGTCCGGAGATCCACATCCGCCATTATTCCTTTTGAGGATGCGGAAAACGTACGTACGATTGTTAAAGACGGATCCTCCTAGTCGCAACTCCAGGTCCGGGGGCATTTAGTTCAACATGGATATTTTCTACGAACGAACGGCTTTGCCGTACTTTGATGGGCAGTCGTGAGACCGGGCCTGCAGATAAGCATCCATTCACGAATACGCAGAGCCATGGGTTCTTTGTTGAAGAGCCAAGGAAACCCCCCAAAAAAAAATGCAAGTATTAAGTATGCCTTTGTATGTATATGCACGTTGCCCCAACTGGCTGTCGGCATCCCCACCGGGTACGTACGTATTCCAATCGAATACACTAAAATAACCTGCGCACCACCCACTAGCGAAGCACCAACCACCGTCGTATTCAACAACGCACCAATATACATGCCTCCAAGTGTCTCACACGCATCATTGCACAACGAGTTTCGTATATGCCTGTGGACTGGCCCATGCCGCAAAGAAACAGAGGAACAGACAGACCGGATCGACGCGCCGGTCGGGGGTATAGAACTAAATGGAAAGACACTACGCTGATGTAATGTGAAGAGCACTTGAGCGGCCTTGTCTTTGAAATGCCGCCATATGCAACAAAAGGAAACCAACGACATTACATCGGTCGCTGAACTGATCTACAAGAACCGGGGTATATGAGCTACGATGGCGACGATTGAAAAAAACGGAAGAAGAGGGTCACCCGATGGTCGACGTATACTGAACTAGAGAGCTAGGAAGGTCGACAGGTGCTTCAATGCTTGTAGTCAGCGGCCAATCTTCATGAGACAGTGTTCCATATAGTGCAGCTCCCGACTCTTTTTCCCATTCTCTTCTCCAAATTTCAAATTTTAGGTCCCATCTTCGGAATAACCTGCTCCTTCGCGCCCGGATTTTAGCGTCTAGACGACTTGAATCTTTCACATATTGCAGTTCTTGGACGCGCTTTTCACTCTCATAGTCAGCTTCGAGTTGCTGCAGCTCGGCAGCCTGCTTCTGTAGTTTCAGTTTTGTGTCTCGCTCCTGTTTGGCTCGCAGTACGTTGATTGCGCTCTCATGCTTAGCGGGCAGCTTCTTCTGAGTTGAACGTTGACGTTGGAGCTTTCGGAGGTCTTCGTCCGTTACAACATGGACGAGTTCCTTTGATGACGATGTTCCTGAACAGTATGCTTCCATGTACTTAAGGGCTGTTGCAGTATTTTGCGCCTCTGTAGCATGAGCAGCGCGAAGGTCGTGTTCGGCGACAAGCTGAAACTCGTCTAAGCGTTCGAGTTGATGAAGGTGCTGCCGATCGCTGATCAGCTGACATAATTAGATCGGATTGCATGGACCTACTTGTTTCGTTTTCTCGGTTTTGGAAACCTGCAGAGTGCGGGCAGATTGATCTAAAGAGCGCTGATGATTAGTCCACAGACCCTTTCGTTGATTAGCTTCAAAAGCAGCGACACGCCGGAATTGTTCTTTCTGTTCTGCTTTTAACTTCTTGTAGGAGCTGCTCTGGAGGGCAGCTGTCAACTTGGCCTCCTCTTCCTGACTAAGCTCGCAGTTGGGCGTAATAGGAGCTGTTGGTGGTTCGGTCACGAGCGAACAGGCATCCAGAGTGAGTGCAAGGTCAACAGATAGCACTTCAGTGTCGCCGTAGCCAGAATCACGTAATGAAGTTGCATCGGGGGAGGGCAATGAGCTGTTAATGACTAAGTCGACTTCGGGATCGGTCAAGACAAGTGCAAGAACATGGCGTGGCAGCGGCTGGCCACAACAGGCCGGTATGGTACCGTCCTTTCGTTCTAATGCATCGTGCACGTGCACACGGATTGCATATTTAGATAAAGAGTGACCACAAGGAAGTTTTGGGCTATGTGACTTGAAATGATGGCTGTGATGCGATCGAGAGGAGCAGGAGCTAGAAGGGTCAATGACAAACGTTTCGTCTGTAAATGTGGGTCAAACTCACCTCGAGTCCTTCCGGAACATAGAAAACAGACCGGAAGCGCGTCTTGACTTCCTGGTGCTGTGTGGTCGCAGGGACGAGTCGTCGGAGCGTAACGAGTTTGCAATGGAAAAACCGGAGGTGGAATGTCTATGTTGAATTCCGGGTCGGAAGGCTTCGGATAGTGCGTCGCGAGTTTCCAACGTGAGCGACTGTCGCGTAAGGAGGGGTGGTGAGCGGATAACGTGCGATTGCTCTCCGGATGGATGGTCCCGGGAGTTGCGCGAAGGCTGTGAGGTGAAGGCCGTAGACTGGGTATCCCGTGAATGGACTGATACTGAGCTTCTCTGCACACTCGGCAAAGACATGTTGGATATGGAAGTCGAAATGTACCGGGTATCCGGGATCAGTACCTGGTCGGCATCGTCAATGCCGCATTCCCTCGCTGCGGCCAGGAGACGGGCATCCAGATCGCTTTCGGATTCGTGGGGAGGCAGGAGCAGCGCTTCGGAACAGTAGGTACCATCATCGAAGATAAGTTCAGCGACCAGACTGGCGAAAACATCGCCTTCAGCATCCGTCATTGCGCCAGGAAGTTCATCAAGATGAGTGATGTCAAGAGAGGCCTTGGTGACGGCGTGGCGGGGGGAAGCGGCGGCTAACGGCAGTCACGCGTTCAGCGGGAAACGTCCCAAGACGGTTGTGTGGGGAGAAGACGAGAGGCGGAGCACAGGGTGGTTACGAATGGCAGGCCAGAGACGCAACAGCTGGACGGCTCAGGCACAAATGCTAGATGGAGGTCGAGAGGAGAGAGATAATAGAGGCACAGGGCGGAAGAGGTTGGTCCACTATGCAGTTGAGCGTCGGCATGCGGACCCTGGCACCCTGGTCGCAGCTTCCTGATGCACCATGCTAGCGTGCATGTGTCAAATCGTCAAACAATGAACTGACGCTCTCTCGTCGCCCTCTCACCGCTTTCTTAGCCTGGCCGCCGCATCGCTACAACCATGTCACACGCCGCAGATTAGTCCTGTCACCCGTGCTGCTGCTACTCGCCGCTCCCCGCTGCCGATCCATGTCTCGCTGGCTTTGGCTCCCGTGCTCTCTATGACAACTGTACACCGCATACACCGCACACTGATGCCCTACGCGAATCTCCCTGGATGCCATTGGCCCCCTCAACAACAGCCCTAGCTGCTGGATAAGCGCCATTTCTTCGATATTTGTACGTCAGCACGCTTCCGGCGAATAGCATCTCGCACTCCCACATACAAATTGGTTCCGTAATATATTCGTCGGGTGTAGTGAACACGTTGGAAGACAGCCATCTCCCCTTCTTCCATCGTTGATACGACGCTTCCTCGTCAGCTTTTTTTTTTTTCACATGTTGGTCCCACCACTACCACCACCGTCAAATACTTTATAGCCCAAGCCCATAAAGGTTCTCGATATGATTAAGATGCTGTGGAACGAGCTTATCCTTACGCTAATGGTTCAAACAAGCAGGATGCACTTCGAAAGTTACAGTCAAGTATGTACATCTGAGCATTGGCCCTCTTCTACTGTTTATGGAAAGACTATCCATCCGTTTTCGACTCGAGTTGTTGGTAAGGTCTGGACTTGATGCCAGATCAAGGTAAAGGTCCCATGGCAAGACCAGGATATCCATCGCCAGTCAAATAACCTCTTAATGCTCGCCTCTGCCCGTTGAATCTCTTAGAAGGTGGCATGCAAACGTCTGGTAACTTCGTTGCGAGCGCATCGAATTTGCATAGGCAATTTGAGCGCGCGAGACGATGAATCGCATTCTCATGCGGTGAAGACTCTGAAGTTAGTCATCTGTAATAAGTTCCACCCCCTCCCCAGATAGCGCGATACGTTGAGCGGCGTCATCTTTCCAAACTTGGGCCTTGCCGTTGAACCCCCTTATTTACCCTGACCGCACTAGCTATACATAGCACTCCAACAGTCCCACATGCGCATCCTGGGAAATTACAATACATGGTAGCAAAAGTGGGACCGCTACCTCGAAGCCTCCACACCATTCGAGCTTCAGATAACAGGACTCTGAACTGGGGCATCTGATATGGGTATGTCTGTATGCGCAAGGCACAAATACGCCAGCTCATTGCTCACTGAAATGCTGACTGTGTTTGTCCTGGAAAGTAGCTGTGGCGGTGAAGTGACTCCAGAATGTGTAGGCACGAGCACGGTGCATGTAGACCCGTGCCCTACCGTTGTCCCTTGACCTGCGGTCATCACACATACGAAAATGTCGCCATACCTACAGTAGAGTATGTCGCACAGACGCTGCAATGCAGCCAAGGATCATCCAGGACCCGCTTGCCCCTATGCGGGATGCGGCCAGAACAACCTTCCGAACATCAATGCTTGCACTCACAGATTGTCAAGAGAGAGAAGACCAAGGCGAAGGATAAGAAAGAAGAAAAGAAGAAGGCGTCTATTAAAGTGTCTAAACGGCCCAAACTCTTGACGTTCATACCGTGATGCTCAATACAAGAAATTGAAGAGGAGGTAGTGGTACAGAGATAAAATGCTCTAACGGCGGGGAGACCTGGCTCACCGCGTTGGGAGATGATAACCCAAGGACACTGGATAGGGCTGGTCCTGTGCCTGACATATGATATGGATACGCGCCCCCTGTTTGTTCCCAAACGCCGTATGGATAAACATATACAGTAAGAAGATTGTGCAGTCATCATCCGGCAATAAGCACCCAGAGTAGGAAAACTGTGACATATTAGTGGTCATGTATCGTGTGGGAGGAAGAAGGAACGTACAAATCATCAATACGCCAAACATTTTGGCTACGAGCCACCGATTTCCCTGCACGCGGTTCCAGTACTTCATCAACTCGCGCTGAGCACCTTCCACATTGTCGACAACGTCTTCGGTGTTGGCGTCTATTCGCTGAATTTGCTCGCCCTGTTCCGACACCATCTGTGCCAACTGACCAAAGATGCTTCCGAGTTCCGAGATGGTACTTTCGATTGATTCTATCGCCTGCCCGCGTTGTTGAATGTACTGGTTTGGTGCTTGGGCCTCTTCCATCAGAAGCAGCTGCGCATCTGATTGTGGTCCGCCAGCTGTGAGAGTAGATGACCCTGACGGTTCCAGCGAGAGTAAGTCCTGCTGTGCAGCGTTCGTGGTTCGAAAACCACCGGGTGACCGTCCTCGCTGTGGCGTCTGGTAGAGAGGCGAGTCCGTTCTGCTGGGATCGAGGCTCGTCTGGGAATGCTGGGCAGCAGATGAGAGGAATTGCTCCGTCCGTGATCGCGATGCCTGCATATTTTTCGTCCGCACCTCGAGCACATCTTTAAAGCTACCGCCCACATTCTGCAGCTTGTCCTTCAGCATGACTACGACCTGGTGGTTGTGTTCGCCCTCCTGGTCCGCGCCGGGCTTGGCTTTGGGGTGCTGCTTCGTCGTCATGCTCTGCAGGTTCTGGATCTGCCGCGACAGCTGCGCCATGTCTTGCTTGATGACGAAGGTAAGTTCGTCAATCTCGACGGGCCGGTCGTCGAAAAGCGTCTTCCGGCGCGCCAGCTGTGCGAGGCGCTCCAGCTTGGCCATGGTGCCTGTGATGCCGCGGGCAACCTCGCTGGCGCTGCGCTGGAACTCGGAGTGCTTGCGCTGGACAGCAGAGCCATTTGCGTCGGCCTTCTGCTGGGCAGACAGTAGCGACTGACGCTGCGCTCCCGTCTTCGACTGTGCCTGTCGCCGCTGTGCCTGTGCGAGGATGGAGCGGAACTCGTCGGTGCGGTCCTGGATGGAGACGGCCATGGCGGGCCTGGCTGGAGTGGTAGGATGCAGTGCCTGGCGCGCGTATATTTGGGCAGGCGGGCGCGAGAGTGTCGTCTGGCGAGGGGGAATAATGCGGCGCGTAGAGGGGATTTGAAGGTGTCTGGAAGGAGAGTTGGGGCGCTTCTTTCAAGTCCAGGTGTCCGCTTGTTGATTGGTTTGGCTTCCTCCGCTGGGCCTTGGCCTCTTGCATGCCCTGCCTTGCCGTTGGCTCCGCCCTGGTCACACTCTCTTGCGCGCCTTGCCTTGTCGTCACTTCACAACCTCCTCCTTGCCAGCTCCCCCCTCTCTCCAGACCGCGCGGACAAGCTTCTCCACGCCAATCGCTCCGACCGCCTATTTATACCGGCCTCATCCGCACCTTGGTTGGGCTTCCCTGGGTCATGTGGTGATCTGCCACTCCAACAGCCGCCATGTCTGGCCCATACCGCTTTACCCAGGACTCATCGCGGTCGCCGCTGTAAGCTCTTTGTGGTCGCGCACTGTCGAGAGTCCCGCTGATCCATCTACAGTGACCGACGGCCGCAGCATTCGCTCGCCCCCAACCAGCCCGTGTCCTTCAAAACAAACGTTAATCGCATGAAAACGAAGAAATGGGTCGAAGCAAAGAAGAATGCCTATGACGGTGACGATTGGGGCGACTACGATGAGTATGACGAGTATGGCGCCTCTGAGCAAGCTCCCCCACCGCCGCATGGCTATGGCCAAACCTTCGACCAGCCGTCGCGGAGCTTTACAGACCCGCAGCGCCAGGGAGCTCCCCAGCCGGGCCGGAGGTATGTTGTACTTGCTGATAGCCTCCCGGTTGCTGACCAGTCCAGGAACTCTTTCGAGGCTGGTGATGAGCACCGGGCCTTTTCCTCCAGCATGCAGGCCAACGTGCACCCTGCGCTACGTCAGTCCAGCGCGGCCGAGTCCGACACCAGCGATACCCCCCAACACCGTCGTGACTTCAGCCCTTCAGCCCTTCCTCCGCCGCTTCAGACCCGCGTTTCGCCGGCACCGCCTGGTGTGGCTGGCTCTCCAGCGAGCGCACAGTTCCCGCCACGCAAGAGCAGCGTCGGCCAGGTGGATTCGCCTACGGCCTTCTCTCCTCGCGACCGTGCTCCTAGTAATACCGCGAAACCGCTGCCCTTTGTCAGACCTTCCGACATATATCAGCGGATGGAGGAAGAGAGGGAAAGAGAGCGCGCATCCCTGGATGAGTCCCGTGGAACACGGGTGTCTGCAGATATTCAAGGGCCGGGCAGCGTTGCACCGCCAGCACAGCCCACTGTTGACAGCGCATCTGCGTTCGTCAGTGATCTCCGCTCGGTAGTTGATCGAGCCTTCACACGCCCTGATGAGCAGCGTTCTGTGCCACCGACCCCAATTACAAAGTCGGACTCGGATTCTGCTATGTCAAGGAGTAACACTAACAGCACAGCTGGCATCAGCCCGATAATGAGTCGGGTTCCTAGCTCTGCTGCATCAGCGCTCAAGGCCCGCAATCAAGCTGGCGGCGACGGTAGCACTCCCGCAATTGCTGAAGAAACTAGCGAAGCCAACTCCCCTGTATCCCGACCGTTGTCCACTCCTATGCTAGGCGGCCAACAGGCCATCCCACGAAAGCCGTCTCCAAGCCATTCACGTAATGTATCCGGCTCGTCACTCCCTAAGAACGGTTTGAGTACGCCAGGTGCTGTCGAGAGTCCGGCGCGATCTCCCGCCATCGAACCTCAAGCTGATGTTCCCGAACCAGAAGCCGCTCAGCTTTCATCGCTTGCTTCGCCCATCGAGGCCGGGTTTAGCGTCCAGCCTTCTACATACGCCACCCGTGAAGCTGATATTGTGTCTGCTTTGAGCACGAGCCCAGAGAATGCGGCTTTGGGACTTGGTGCCGCAGAGAAGGAATCACAGAAGGTGTTTCTAGCATCGCATCAGCCTCAATCCCCAATTGCCGATGTTCTCCCGCGTTCGCGATCAGAGTCGCCGAGCAAAGGACGTGTGCAAGAGCTGGCTGGTAGATTTGGAGATGTTTCGCATTCTCGACGTGGATCTGTGCAGTCTAATGCATCCCGCACAAGTGTGCAATCGTGGGAGAAGAGTCAAGATAACTCACGTCCGACTTCCCCAACAAAATCAAGCAACTTAGCAAAAGACCAACCGGATATTCGGCCTAGTGCAGAGCGTGAAGCGAGTTTCAGACCGAAGCTACCTGGACAGTGGGAATCATTTGCTACCAACGCGGCTACACCGCCCGAGCAAAACAAAGAGCTTGTCGAGGATAAAGGTCCCGAGCCAGTCGATAAAGCTTCGTCTCTGGAAGAAGTTGACTTGGCTCCCACCACCGCAAAGCACTCTGTCGATATAGTCGATCCTTCAAAGACAGCCACCGACCCACTTAGTGCTTTGAAAGCTGCTGGAGTGGCAGTGGGAGAGGCACTTCAAGCTTCTGTAGGCATTAATTTTGCTCCGGATGGGCCTTCTGCTGAAGAGCAATACCATGGCGACATATTGCCTCGTCCTCTTCAGTTAAGTCGTGCTGGATCGGCTGTATCAACCGTACCACCAACTCCTCCTGCGAAGGACACCCCTGAACCTGAAGAGAAGCCACCCCCACCCCCATCGAAAGAGGGTGACCTTGAGGCACAAGTAAAAAAGTCGCTGCCTACAGACCAGAAGACAAGCGTGGTGCTTCAGGATGGTGCAGATGCGTCGACTGACGATGAGGAAAGTGATCGATTACGAAACGAGATCGTTGCCAGCCTGAGTCCTCAGGTCTCAGCGTCGGGACCGGGGCCTAATCGGGAAAGTACCGTATTGCCGAAAGAATATGAGAATTACTGGGCGGATGAAGATCATGTTCCGTCACTTCTACCACATGATCAAAAACACCAGATGGGTGTGCAAGCCCCGCAAGCCCAACATGGCACTGAACCCTCTTTCTCTGCAGCGCAATCCCCAACCCAAGCTCCGAATGATACATCCAAGCCAACAATTCTGACGCGGTTCAGTTGGGAGGACCACAGTCTAAGTCTTCTCCCGGCAGAGACACCAGTCCAAGCATCGGCTGCACTCGAAGCAAACCAACAGATGAAGGACAACAAACCCACCACGTCCACTGCAGAACAGACGCCAGAGAAACCTCTTGAAGGCCTTCCTGATCTTTACTTCGGTCCAACACATGGCGTTGCTCTTAGCAAACCAGAACCTATGCGTGATTCTGAGCTTGAACCCACCCCCCCTCTAGCGGCGGATGATGCAAAGCCGCCTACAGGCCCAATGCAATCTGATCTAACCCAGGAGGTCTCTCCAGCTTCAGGGCTCCATGTTGTTAACTCTGCACTGAACCCTGAGGCAGTAGACATCCCTCCACGTCTCAGTGCCGAGATCCATCAAGATGCCAAACCCAAAGATCCCACTGCTGAAGATAGTGAGAAAAAGCCAACTGAGCCTTCTCCGCCCAATCCTGCCGTCAGTGCGACCCTTATTCAAGAGCCAACAGCCATCTCCCCCGTTACGCCTACTTCGGACAAGCCCCTCGGATTTCGAGATATAGTGAATATGAAGTCGACTCCGGAACGAATCACGAACTATAACAAGACCAGAGACTACTGGGCGCAAGCTGACCATGGTCTTGGGGACTGGATAGCGTCGGCGTTGAATAGCAAACCAGAGCTGGTGACGGAGCCGTACGTGCAGCCACGAAATACTCTGGCACCTTCGGGAACACTGCGCCACCGGCCCACCGGATCAATCACCTTGTTCGGAAAACAGCTGGGCTCAAGCAGCCATCAGGGCGATGCTCCCACAGCCTCTTCTTCTGCTCAAACCCCAATGGCGCCGGTTGGGTCGACGCACCAAGGAAGCGGCAGGAGTGCCAGCCATCAGATGCAGGCCAAAGGCAAGGACCTTTTGCACACGGCCGGTGTATTAGGCGGCAAGGGAATGACGGGCGCAAAGGGCTTGTTTGCCAAAGGCAAAAGCCGGTTCAAAAGCGACAAGGTAGATAAATGATTTTCTTGCTCCTCCCCCTCTTTCCTTTGTTTGCTTTCCTACGAACCAAGATGACACCACGATGCCGTGCACGACACCCTTTCTTACTTGTTATTGTCTTGTCCGGCGGGGAGATGGACTACAACAGATACTTGGACTCGGGCTCGGCTGTTCCTAATCTGCAGGCGTCTCCTTCCTTCTCTCTGTTTTGCACGTCATGTCCCGGCCCTAGTTCTCATGACCTGTTCCCCATGCTATGTACAAGTAGGGCCAATATAACTTTTCTATAATGTAATTCATACTTGCCGTCATCCCCGCCCATGAACCGTTTGGTACAAGTGTTGATTGTGACGTAGGCCTCGCAGTCGGAACCTTCATCTAGAGAAGCTTCAGAAGAGCCGCTCGAGTCGGGCCGGGCCACGCCGGACACTCTCGGACGCGCTTCCCTGGACACGGCCGACAGTCGCAAGAATGAGAAGAAACGCCGGGTTTCCTCGCCTTTCCATCGCCCGAGTCGCTCGAGGTCGCGACCAAACAGCATCGTCCTCCCGAGCATCGAAAACACCCCCCGGAGGACTTTGTCCGGCCTCGGGAGTCGGCCTCAATCGTATCATGCGCCTGATGCTTGGAATTATATACCCAACCCTCATACTGCTGCGCCTCCAGTCGCGTCACTTGAGCCACCAGACCAACTAGGTGTGCTTCCCTCGCCGGCAAAGAGTGGGTTTTCGTTTGCGCCGCAGGGCCAAGTGGGCGGTATTCCGCCTGTACCCCCCATTCCGGGGGGCATGGTGGGGATGCCAGTGGGAGAGGAACTATCGGAGAGCGTTACTCACAAACTCTTGCAGTCAGTCATTCGCAATTCGACTCCACCGGCTTTGCAGATGCGGAGAATCGACCGGGAAGAACATACGGAAGACAGCCGTCATCAGACGCCAGAGAGAGAAGGATCAGCTGACGGGAAGCATGGCAATGTCGAGCCAGAGCAGTCTCCAACACCGGTGGAAGTGGAGCAGGGGCTAGATACAGAGTCTCTCCCAATGCCTAGGAATACGGATACAAGCCCACCTACCCTGTCGTCCGTGGAGCCTGTTCTTCCCGATGGGCAACACAAAAACGGTAATGCAGTCAGTCAGCTCCGGCCAGCCTCGACACCGATACCTTCACAGACGGTGGGTGACGTAAGCCCCATGTTTCCTCCAGCGGGCTTTGGGATGCGAAAAACGGATGACGAGCAGCCCGCGCCTGTGGAATCTCAATTGCATACCGAGGGCGGCAAACAACGTGTCTTTGAGACAGAGCTCATCGGCGGAGACATCTCGCCCGTGTCTTCCCGCGCAAATAGCATAAAGAAGAAGCCGTCGGAGCAGTTCGTCATCAAGATTGTCGAGCCCGCGCAGCCATCCTCGCGCGACGAAGTTGCTGCGCTTGAAGACGGGCTAGCGCTGGCCCCGCGTTCGGCCCAGCAACAGCCTCCACTACACGTCGCCGCGCCTCTGGCTGCGTCGCCCTACCGCGTGGTGCATGCCGTCCAGTACGTGCATTCCCAATCGTCTTTTGAGTCGTGGGAGGACCTAGAGAGCATTGCTCCACCTTCGCAGTCAGATGGAAGCCCGCGCCTGGATCGCCACGACGACCTAGAGCCCGTGCTAGTGCCATCGATGTCCCAGCTCGCCGATGGGGATAGCGACGCTGAGGACATAGAAGATAGCGAAGAGACTCCTGTAGTGATGAAGAAGGAACCGCCTGTGCTTCTGGCTTTGCCTAGTCACGTGCATCCGAGCCGTCCAGGTTCGGATGCCAGTGCGCCTCAGCGGCCCCCACAGCAGCAGCAGCACCGGCAGCAATCTCCGGAGCCGGAGCAGCAGGATCCAGTCCAGCCAAGCAACCACAAGCGCTCCGAATCGCTCATCTCCAAGATATCATCCATGGTGTCAGCCGACAGCCTTTCCATTTCGCCGGTGTCTAGCTACGGCCCACGGTCGCGGCCGCCCAGCGCCAACCGCCAACGGCCGATGCCAGCTCCGAAGGCCTCGCCAATCCCTGTGCAGATCCAGGAAGAACCTCTTGCGCCTGACATCAACAACAACCCAACCACCAACGATGACTTCGATCTGTACGCCGACCATAACGGCCTGGTGAAGGATTTGCGCGACGAAAAGGGCCAGCCATTGCGTGTTGGTGTTGGTGCTGGTGGACCCCCGAGCCCCACAGCCTCGTCGCAACCTTTGCCTGACACGTCGGCCACTTCCCAGGGACCGCAGCCTATGGACGAGGACCCGGTACGGTACAGCGACGAGCGACCAATGAGTTTTGTCTGGGGCTCCAGGGATGCCCAAGGCATGCCTCAGGATGAAATCAACCGACCAGGAACTGGTCACATTGACCAGTCTAAAACGCGCAGCCATTTTCCACAGACCCCTCAAGCTGTACCCACTCCTCAATCTAAGCCTCAAATTGATCACCCCCATTCGAATGGACACCTCCTTCAGCAACCACCTAAGAGCAACGCTGAAGGTAGAAACATTTCGCCTCTCAGCAATCAAAGAGTGGACTCCCCAGACAGTAGTGCTTCTCCAGCCCCACAGGATCGAATTGCTGTCCCTCTAAATGCAACTCAAGGTGGACCCCCAGCTGTTGCGCCAATTGCTTCATTGTCCGGCCCTTCAAAGGATCCATCTCGCGAGGGTGTAAACGTTCAAAATGGACATAACAAGCCAACTGCACCAGAGCCACGCTTGATACAAGACCCGCGTCTTATGATGCAGGCGCAAATGCGGGGATGGGCTCCTGGTCAGCCATTTCCTCCTGATCCGCGACTGCGTGGGCAAGGTCCCGGCCATGATCCGCGAATACCTGGTCAGTTTCAGGGTGTGGCTCTAGCTCCAAGGAATCAGTACGAACTGCAGCAGATGTTAGCACACCAGGCTATGCAGAGTTCAGAATACAGCCCCTCTCCATCTGCCCCTAATAGCAAAAGGAAGGAGGATAAATCATCGCGGCCTAAGTTGTCATCCATGTTCAAAGGCCTCGGCAAATCCGGCTCCAGCGGACCACAGAGTGCACCACAGGGTGTACCACAGGGTTCTCTGCAGCTTACCCCCCAGGTTCCGCCCCAAGCGCTACCGCAGGCCCCGCGACACACTGCGCCGCTCCCATCGTTGCCACCAACTACGCAACCACTGTCACAGCAGTATTCCAACCCAAATATACCCCCAAATGTTTCTCCCGAAAATACAAGACGAAGTGTCTCATTACACTCTGGAGTGAGCGACTTGCCGCCTTCGCAGGTGACTCCGGCTGAGCAACGACTCGGTACTGATTTTTCTCCCAATAATCGACCGACAAGTTTAGGCCAAGTCTCCCACCTAAGCCAAGATAGCATTAAAGTACAGGCCACAGATTCTCGACTTGATTTGAGATATCCTACTAGCCCTAGCCCTGTTCATGGCATACCACCACAGCAACCACCTGCAGGAGTGCAAGCTCCACTACGACCGCAAAACCTTCGGGCGTCTACATCAGGAGTCCCTGAGCCCAGCAAAAAGAAGAGGTTTTCCGCTTTGGGTAATTTGTTCAATCGCAGCTCTACGACTGGTCATTCTCTACCTACCAAGGCAAAGGTGACTAAGGATGAGAAAAAAGCTCACAAGGATCAAAAGAACCCTGGTGCGATGGCAATGCAACCCATCCAACAACAACAACAATGGCCACCGCAGCAATCAATTCAACCACGCCCTCCTTACAGTATCCAGTATGGCCCACCACCTGCAGCTCGTCCTTTCCCGGGTATGAAAGGTATTCCATTGCAACCTATGCAGCAGCAAGGTGTGCCACCTATGCTACCGCAGGGTATGCACATGCACGGAATGCCTCAGCAATATGTGCAAACTACAATGGGCCCACAATATCTCCCACCGCCAACGCACCAGCAGGTGCCTGCGCACTTCCAACGCGCACTTCCGCCTCATGAGGCTTCCGCCTACCTTAACACGAGACATGCTGCTCAAATGATGCAAGCGCAGCGCATGCAAGAGCAAAATCGACCTCTAAACCAGCCTTCTCCTCAGGCTAGGCAGTCTAATATCTCTATGAAGCCCCCCTTTCACCAAGACTCACGGCAGGTTTCTCCATCGGCGGATCAAACATTGAATGGATACTTCAAACCTGATGTTGAACATACCAAACCATTACCTGTGATTCAACAGGCACCATTGCAGCAAGATCAATCGTTACAGCAACATCCACAGCAACATCCACAGCAACATCCACAGCAACATCCAACACAACATCCACAACAACATCCACAGCAACTCCCACAGCAACTTCCACAGCAGCTTCTACAGCAACTTCCACAGCAACGTCCACAGCAACATTCACAGCAACTTCCGCAGCAACTTCCACAACAACTTCCACAACAACTTCCACAACAACTTCCACAACAACTTCCACAACAACTTCCACAACAACTTCCACAACAACTTCCACAACAACTTCCACAACAACTTCCACAACAACTTC
>Ga0247757_10000115_pt1 | contig 64649 bp, 56 predicted proteins | sample UWRJL126311R4_FD_180929 | JGI IMG/M metagenome (GOLD analysis project Ga0247757, IMG submission 180929) | Plant litter microbial communities from Arlington Agricultural Research Station in Wisconsin, United States - UWRJ-L126-311R-4 | ecosystem: Environmental > Terrestrial > Plant litter >... | reverse complement strand
TTGTAGTGGGTTTTTTTTTTTTAATGGGGGGGGGATGTGAATTATGACGTGGATTCCCCACTTCTCTGTTTTCTCCGTTTCCTCTGGGGGAAGAGGTTTTTCTTTTACTGTGGACTATATGGGGCTTTGGCTCTATTTCTTTCGGTGTTTTTACGTACTTCTATCTATACATGTGTACTGGTTTATCGGGGCGCCACTACGGCGGTCTAGTTGGGGGTGCTGGAAGGTATTTTAGGGAGGTATGTTGTGTAGGGATATAGGGAGATTCTTTTTTAGAAGAAAGTTGCTCTCGCTGTGTAAAGAGCAGGGGTAGTATAAACGTGAATGCAATGAGCGGTTGTTGTGTGCATAGAAGTCTGTTTCGTCACCGTTTTCTTTTTGTCACGTAGCCTTGCGGGCAGTGAACACCGTTTGGAATACGTTTTCGGATTTGATCGATTGATTGATCAGCCAGGACCGTTCTGGGAAGTCTGTATGCAGAAGTAGGAAGATCAACAAGGAGATGATGGCCCGACTTAGCGCGGCACGATACGTGCGGAAATGAAAGCTGGAAAGTGTATCGAAAAACTAGACGATTGTCGGAAACGTTGCAATGCATCGCACTGCCCTCGCTCTTACCTTCTCCCCTTTCTCTAACGACATTAGAAAATATACCACAAACTTTTTCGAAACAATAGGCATGTTAATTATAGAGCAAAAAATACTCACGAAAGCGTTATGATGATGAGCACAAGCTTTAAAGTCCTTTACTCACTTTACTACTCATTGGCGTTCGTTGTGTATGAGGAATAAGGCAAACGTGCCAAACTAATATCACATGTATTCGCAATGGAGTTACGACTTGGACGAGGAATGGAATACTGTATACTGTCTACTAAAGTCTATGGAGTCATTATTTGTTAAACCAAAGGAAACAAGAAGAGATTATACAAGCTTAACGTAAAAGCCATGTTCACTCCTCCGCATCCCGCCTTCCACTTTTTAAACAAGATACGTCGTCCCTCACGTGGAGAAGCGATAATTGTGTCTGTTTTAAATCCATAGCACCAATCCTCGAGTGGCTCACCAAAGGTGTCAGGGACAGTTATACTCACCGGCGTCGAGGTGACGAATTCTTAGATCTGGTAGGTTCATAAACGAATGATGAGCTTTCACTTTACCATCTCCATCTGGTTGAAGTATGTCTCTATGTTCCGCCAATATCACGTCTGGGTTGTCTTCACTCCGTGCTCTGACCCTCCCACTTATTACATTTAAACTAGTAGTTTAAATCCGCCTGGAGTGAATGAATGGTAATCACCTGAATCAATGACTCATCTATAACCGGTGTTCACTTGATAGACTTCATGAGATTTCATCGGCCTTTTGTATTCGCCATATTTTGATTTTTGAATTTGATTGACTCACCTTCCCACATCCCAATAGGTTTGTGAGATGATTCTCATGTCTTCTCGAATGTATGGATCCGAGGTGAAATGCTTTTTTCATTGAAATCTTAAGTTACCGAGATTCAATGTCGCCGCTATCTACATAGTCTTTTTATTCAACCAGCGTTTTTTTATCAAACTCAATTCTCTAGATATGCTCGTTCAGATCTTCCAAGAGATGATAGAGCAGTGGTTGAGAGACTTAAATGTCACTTTAGACTACAGTCGATGCTTGAGTACTCACTGTCTCGGCTGCAGGTCGTTTCGGACAGAAAGCCGTGAAACCTCCTTAGTACACCATTACGTTCGTCCTGAGTCATGTATACTGTGTCCATTAGTTCCCATCTGCTGGGGAGCTCGCCCTCGATCATCATCTGGGTTTGTTCAATCCGACGAGCCAGACCCTTGATTTGCTTATCCTCGGTGTATCCGTAAGCACCTCTCCTATATTTTCTGAGCTTCTGGCTTAGGTCTACGATCGGTGTGTACATAAATTCCTTAAAAATTTCGATTAAGATACCTCGTCGCTTAAGAGTAGTACACTTATTGCCATTACATCCGCTATTGATCACCACCTCTAACCCTCCAGTCTCTGCACCCCAGGATCTCCGTCCGCCCTCCACACATCGTTGTCGAGCCCAAACCCGCCGCTGCCTCCAAAGCTAAACTCCTTGATCTGATTAAACGCCCAATTCTCTGGCAATGTGAACCCCAAGTTCCCAGAGAAGCCCCAGCTCATGCCGCTGACGAAACTCCACGTCGCGCCTTGCTCTTGAGAGATCCTTGTGCAGACGTTGCGCGATCCATACACGCCGTATACATACCTTTCCCCCTTGGCTCGAAGAGAATCGAACACGCCTTGAAAGTAGGGCTTGATGTTGCTATCAATGTCTTCGTCTAGTGCGTCGTAGTCCACGGCAAAGTATATGCAAGTGCCAGCAGGTACACGATAACTTACTGCTTTATCGTGGGCCTTGCCACCATGGAAGGAGCCGGTGTCGTATGTAAACGATGAGAGGGAGCGGCCGGAGTATTGGAAGATTGGGAAGAAGCGCAGTCCAGCATCGAGAATAGCCTGTGGTTCGCCCGGCTTGAGCGCTTTTCCTAGGTACCGGGGGTCGGAAGGGTCAACGTCCTCGTCAAGGTAGCGACCGACGATCTTGTAGCCGGCATCTTTCAGCTGGGCGCCGCGCGAAGCAGTGATCTGTGTGATGCAGTCACAGCCTGTAGCTGGCCGGTCCGCGTCGCCTGTCGACACTAGGAGCTGAGCCCACGTCGCGTATTCGTTTGTTCCAGTGACTGGGAGTTGAGAGAAGCGTTGGAATGCCTTGATCCAAGCGACGTGAGTGCTTGTCTCGGTATCGGTGTCCATGTCACTAGGCGAGTAGGCTAGGTGACCCGCACCATCGGGAATGGGCGAGTTGAAGAAGCATGCGGAGCGGAAGATGTAGCGAAGGTCGCTGCTCAGGGGTCGTGTGCCTTTGCTCTTCAATAGCGACTGAGTCGTCGGCCCGAAATTGCCATTGATAGATGATAAGGCGATACCGAGCTCGTACTGCAAAGCCATCATGAACCCCTGAGCGACGTCACGGCTATACCAACCGTCACATGGGACAAGGATCATAGCTGGGATGCCTATGGACGCAACGTATCGTCGGTTGAGCCACTGTTGAACTTTACGAGTTATAGCATTGCCTTGAGGAATCTGCTTGAACTGATCCATACGGAATAGTGCTCGGCACACGTGCGGCCACATGCTCACGACCATCGAATCGAAGTCTAATCCTGTGTCGCCATATAATTGCGTTAACGACACTTGCGCATCATGGTTCCATGAGCCTTGGTCGGTGGACGCAAAGTAGCCCTTGCTCCACATCGTTCCGTTGTAAAGGTGGATGAGATTACTATTGGTCTCCGCCGATGGTACCTTACCTCGCGCCTTGACTGCGTTGAAAGTGCCAGGGCCAAAGTTGCGTACGGTGGGTGAGATACCCAGCTCCCACTGCAAGCCCTGCGTCATCGACAGGACGGTAGACCACCCAGTCTTGCCGAATTCAGGACAGCGCTCATAGGCGGCGGCGTTTGTATACGTGCTGTTGCACCATTGCTGCGCCGCATAGATTTGAATGTCTGCGGTGCCGGTCCACGGTGCCGCAGGATCAATAGAGGAGCCTGGCTGCGCGTACATTGTCAGACTGCCAGGACAGAGCGTATCATATTTATACTTATGTGGTAGTATGTATCCCTTTGTTATGCGTCGCGGTGCCTCCCGTCGTAAATGGTCGATAAGCTGCCGAAACGAGCGGACCATAGCTTCACTGGCTATATTATCTCTCAAAAGTCCACAGATGGAATAGAAATTCGCGTTCCGCCCATACTTCTGTTCTGGTGCTTCGCCGTCTCCGTAGTTTGCTTCTCCTCGTTCATATCCTCGGCCAATGTATATGTTGCCATGCGGACAGATTAGAAAGTTGTAGGCGATGTCGTATTCAAATTCCGAGTTGTTGTGCTCGTTGAACACGCTTGCAATGTCCTTTTTGCAGTCCTCTTCCGTGGGCAAGACCTCGTTGCCTCCACCGCGATAGTGGATAAAGACGCCAGCTTCTGGATTCCAGCTCGGGTTCTCACTCGGCTGAGGCGGTGCCATCGCCTTGTCTTTGCCGATGACTACGTAGACGCCCCATTCTGATCGTGGGTGAAGAGTGACGGACATCTCAGCTTAGGTCCAACCGGCTATTGAAGTAGATGCGAATCAATCTTGTAGCCACCGTAGCTTCGCGACAGTGAAGATTATAATCCAACACAGCCTGAGCAGGCCGCTCGTATTCCTGTCCAGACAGGCCAGGTGACATCTGCACGTGTAACTTGGCAATAAGACAACTCTCGTACAGCGAGCGGGGTCATCTTCGATTGCAATGGGATCCCTCCCAGGCCCGAACCTTCTAATGATTAGCTACTAGTTGTGCACCAAAGAATGTAATGGCATACAACGCAATGAAATAATTTGTTGCAGCAGCTCTTCACTGTCAGGATGAAGATGCGGCCCCAAGGATCGATTCTTAGCCTTGATAAACAACCAAGCCAAAGTCCGCCGATCGACCAGGATCACATCGCTTTGAGTGGAAAGTACCGATTGGTGTGGCGATGTTGCATGAATTACCCTCAAACGGCAGCCACGGGGCTGACGATGGCTTCTCAGCGTAGTAGCGAGGCTTCGAGGCTCGGATACACACTGTGGCTATGAGATCTGTGGCTGATGAGATGTGTAACTCATCGGGTCTTGTGCCGTTTCACTTAACAATGAAAAAGCAAATATGGCACCCAATACCTCTACGGTCCAAATCGGGAAACTTGTTCGCATATGTCTCCCACTAAGGTTGCCCACCCTTCAAAGCACCCTTCGAAATGGCTCCTACCTACGGGCGTATCTCTAACATATGAGGGCAACCATGCCCAGGCAAGGTGCCGGGTTTGATCTCATATGCGCTTCCTATTCTTTATTCTTAATATGGATTCATTACGATCAGAATTCCACGGCCAAATTGGCGATCCCATATCGATGTCCAATGCTTTTTCGATTAATGAATTCGATTGACTCGCATTCTCTATCTCAGTAAACCACTCTTCACGGCTGGTCATTCTGCGAGTGGTTGTCTATGGTATTCTGATCATAGGGGTACAATTCACAGATGGGTAGCTTTGCTACATGATGATGGTGTTCTTTTTGATTTGAAAAGTATACCAGAAAATAATCATACTGCAAAAGCCATGTTAGTAAACTTCTCTTGAAGGCGGATAAAGGGCGTTAAAAGAATCTTGGGACAGCTTTGATGCAAGCATCTTGGGAATTTGAGAAACCGGGAGTGAAGTTGATGGAGCTTTGGTAGGGCCAAGACATGCAGAGAACCCTTATTTTATAGATATTAGAAGCTAAGAGGCAAAGGAAACAATACTCAAATTGATGCGTGAAAACGGTTGCCATATATATGAGTTTAATTGGGAAGAAATCTCCGAAGTAGGTGACCCTGATAACCTCAGTGCCAGAGTCATGTCCGGCTACGCCTGCGTCATCCGTGGGTATACATCGTAGAAGTCGTTTATAAAATGGAACAAGAGATGTTTCACTCTAAGATTACTAGTAACAACAGGAAAAGAAAATGAGTGAGTGACAGGGCTGACCAAGGAAATGGTAGTGAGTGTAGAGCGCAGTGTAAAAGCCGAGACAACGAAAAATGAAATGAATATAGCAACGCGATGTTTTCCAATCCTACAATTCAGCTTCTTCTTTTTCTTTTTCCTGGCCTGCCTCCTGCTGAGCAATGCGCTCTTCCAACTTGCTCTTCTTCTTCATGTACTTCTCTATAGCCTTCTTCTCGTTTTGCGCCTGTTTATTCTCCTTCCAATCCCTGAACATCCAGGGCACCGCGGCCACCATCTTGTAGCTGCTCTTCATTCCCTCTTTGAAATGTGCTCCTGACTGCTTAAAGTGCGATCCTGCCTCCGCTTTGAGCTGACGGGCTCCAGCGGATCGCTTTTTTGCCTTGTATGCGTTCTCTGCGCGCTGAGCAGCAAGATACTGAGCCGAAGCCGTCCGACGATTGGTGGTGAGTAGAAGTTCGGTACCACTAGTACCAGGGCGTTTGGGCTCGACGGCTGCCTTGGATGGGTCTTCCTCGGAAGGTGTGATGGTCTTGATGGTGGAGGTCTTGGGAGCCATGCTGAACAGTGGCATGTGTGCGATTAGGTATTAGGATTCTTTTGTGCTTGATGTCTATCGGTGACGGGCGAGAGAAAGATCCGCGTGAAGAATCACAATGAGGGGTGGCTCGATTAATAACTCCATTTTCAACTAAGGGGGAGGTGGGTTTCTGGCTATGGCAAGGAGTTCTCGACGTGTCGAGGCGAGTAGGAGGGCTACCAGGGAGCCTCGTCAAGATCGCGCCAGGGTTGGTGGTGGGCTCTAATAAACAATTGCACATCTTTCACCATGGATGCTTCATAAAGGAAGTAGCTATGGTGCAGTCTCATTTTTTTCTCTGGGGTTGAGACTTGAGTTTCGACTTCTAAAGCGCACGAGAACATTATATCTGCCTTCGTCTCTCGAGCACATCATCTAAACTATTGGCCTACAGTTATGGTCGACAATGTGGAGCATTGACACGTCATTTCCCGCGTTCCTTTCAAGACAAGGATCCCTGGCATATTCGTTGATGAACCCTCATCGACATAGAATGAAAAGTCGCATACGATTTCGCTGTGAGAAACAGACACACCTTTTGATAAGTTAAAATCCGGAACGACATCAGGACGATGTATCCGAGGCGGTTGTACGGCTACACGGAGGATTCTTGGTGGGGGACGCATCTAGCCTAGCGTCACGCAGGGTCTATGAAACAACGGGTCGCGCACCGACCCAATCTTCCTCCCCGCGTGGCACTTGCAGCCTCGTGGACCAGCATCTCACAAAAACATTCCTTCCACGGAACCCTCAGGCACTGGCTTGAACTAGAAGTCGATATCGTGTAAACTGGTGACCACATCGTCCCTCCCTGAAGGCAATGTGCAATGACAAATCGTACTTGGATGAGGCGCTCCAGTAGCTCGCAAGAGCGTTGTGAACCGCGACAGTATTATATCAATTCACAGTCATCTGTGAACTGGCATCAAAAACATTGTCGTGGGACAGGTAAATTCTAAAAAAGTAGTGCAGCCATCCGAGCAGGCGCACTAGGCACACTATCTAGGAGAATCCGCTACCGTCGACGTCGGCGAAACACCCAGATCATTCACCGAGTGACAAGAATCCACGAACCCAACTTTCCCCACCCCGTTGGTATCCGATTTCAACCCAAAATCCAGGTCCATCAACGTTGTGTCCGTACCAGCGCGCCTCATAATAGGCAGCTCAGCTATCAGCATCTTCTCCGTGGTGATGGGTACTTCTTTCTCGAGATCGGTCCAGATACCCTGTTCGTTTGCATCGAATGCGCGGCGCTGGAGCTGATACACGCCATCATTGACCCATCGGTCGAGGCGCGGTGCGAGCGTTCTTCGGAAGCGCATGAGGAAGACGAAGAAGCGGATGATGAAGAAGTTGATCAAGAAGACGGTTGAAGAGACGCCGACGACGAAGGAGAGGCCGAAAATGTTGATGTTTCTGTTTCGCGGTCAGTAAATATTTTCCCTGAATTCTGGGGAGAAGGGCGAAACGTACGCGAAACCACCAGCTTTCCGCATTTTGAACGAGTGGCAGAGCACATTGTCGCCTTCAGTCGCGGGAGCATCGGTGTATTCGTCGGCGGCTGAATCGCGCACTTTGGCGCCGATAGCTGTGTCGGAGAGGGTGATTGTGAGGCCTGCCCATGCGAGGTTTTCCCAGCTAATAATTTCTTTAATCCATTGATCGCTGGGTAGTCTTTTGATTTGATCACCGGAAAGTAGTTCTACGCCAGGTCAGCTTGGCTGTGTGGATTAATGGATGAAAAAGATATTACCAGAAGCCAGCAGTTTCACTTTCGACGGCCCATTTGTGATATCGTTCAAGTAGGTCGCGCTCCAAAGAACTCTCAAAAGTGATCGTTGGAGATCAGTCAAATTGGGAAGTTCGTTCCCAACAGTGTCAACTTGAGAAGGCTGACCACTTAACGTACTGCAAACCTTATCTCCCTTTGGCTGGGCGGCGCAGTATTGAACCTTTCTACATTAGAAATAACTTGCTGAGCGTCGGAGCTGCAACGTACCTGGACTGCGCAGCCCATAACTCGTGCTACATTATCAGACCTGTACGAAACTGACTGCTGTCCCTCCGGACCAACAAGTCGTGTCTGATGCGCAGAGAAAAAGGGATCGTCTACAGGATTAGAGTATCTCACGTTGTTGAAGGTCACGAAGTTAAGCGCGACATCAGCATCGGTGTTGTTCATAGACTCGAGCGGACTCCACGGGACTCCCCACTGAGCCTCGGGGTGAAGGCGAGCTATAAGGCCACTAAAATTCATAATGATTAGCAGCCAATACATAGAGGTACGGTTGAGAAGGCTTACGTCGAAGTAAACTTCATACTGCGGTTAGCTGAGAGTAGGCTTTGGAACATTAAGTACTCGGGATGCTCTTCCGGAGGTCCAATGTTGTATGTTCCATAGCGCATAGCAATCGCTTCTTCACCTTGGAGTGGATCATAGCCAATCAGATAGCTCGGCATGATGCTCAAGTCGATGATGTCGTAGTGATCATCGATTGGGAGGATGTTGCAAGTGGTTTTCTTCCGCAACCAGAGATTGTCTCTGTCTTTCAAGTTCCAACCAAACTGATGGCTTACATCTAGTAACCCCGAATCTAATGCGATGGCCGGCTTCTCTTCGTCAGAGCACATGGATGAGTCCCAAGGACATGAGGCCGGTGTGACATTGAAGGAGACTTTTGGCTGGACGAAGATATTGCGGCATGTTGCTGGAGATTTGGTTGTGTTCTTGTAACAGTTCTCTGAATAGGATTCCAGTACCCCTTGCATATTAGCATCATATGTCATAGCTCCGTCTACTATGTTTCCCATGCTCGTAATATTGAGCATACGACATAAGGGACTGTCGACAAGGACTTCTAGATTTGACGTGTCGACAATATAAGACGAAGAGATACCGGCTGCTATTGCCGCAGCAGCGTAAAGAAGAACAGCCGATGCGGGGAGCCATGATCTCCAATGGGCTGTTAGTGCAAGGGTTAGAAATGCTCAATGAAGTGGAATGCTGATGGATAATGTAATACGCACCTCGATTAGCCTTAGCTCGCCAGCTCCACCACAGCTTTATATAGTCGGCCACTACTCCTGTAGGTGGTGGTAACGTGCGTAGTAGCGCCTGCTGCTGCCAAAACAAGCCATCTGCAGGCTGCCCACTTGCCCTGAACTGGTGGTATAGAAATGTGAGAAGATGGAAAAGCTGTGCCGTTCCGATGGATGTGAAAATGGTAAGAATGGCAACAACCACCGTTCCCAAATTGGCGTCCACGGTGAGGGTGCGACCCATCAACGACCCTTGGCTCCAATTGATCCAGAACCCCGTCTTGACGAACCGATCTTCGACTTCGGCCATGTTGAGTTGTTAGGCGGATGGGATTGAAACACCACAACACGTTGATGGAGAACGAGCCTGAAGACTACCTCTAGAAACGGTCACGGAGCGACGTTTTATCATCGGAGGGTCCGGTACAAGTTTTCGATAGGGTCGGGGGCGGAAACCTAGGAGCATCATGCACCTAGGCGCTGCTTCCAATCGATAACTATCGCTACGTGCAAGCGCATGAGCCTGACGTTGATCTATCGGCAGGGATGAAAGGCCTTTCGTCGGTGGTTCCAGGCTTGGCCTGCGGGCTGACGAGCCTCCGATCGAATCGTTTGGTGGGCCCCATATGCCGGAAAATTGCTTTCTCGTTACCAAGACTAACACCTTGCTGCATGTAGTAGAGCCGCGCAGGGATTGAAAACCAAAATAAGGGGCCAGTTGGCTTGGTGGTGCGTCTAGGACTCAAGCACACAGCTGAAGAACTTGCGCAATTCGCATGGTTATCTGTAGCCGAGCTGACCGTTGAGCATGTGCTCCGAAGTCTACGGTCTTGGCGTTGGGACTATTGTGTACCCACTAACAGGGGCTCCAAATTACTTCAGGGAAGAGAGAACGAGTTCTGAATTTTCTCCTAGAGACATCAGGTCTTTCGCGTGTGCCTAACAAGAGGGCGGAAGGAACCGGTAGTGGCAGCCTGACGGCCGTGGAACGAGGCTCGCGATGTGGAGTGAGCCGCTAGTGGAGACCCCGCCACTCCATTCATACAATATGCATAGGAAATCCTTGGGCTTATCTCACATCAGCCTACGAATCCTTGTACACCTGCGAGACTACCCCATTATACCTCCCCGCGCGTCAAGACACGCGATACCAAAGTTTCACATTCAACACGTGTTGGGGGCTAACGCTTGGTCGCCACGCATTCCAGAATTCGAGCAGGCATCCGATTTCGGAAATAGCCCTATCGTATGACTCGGCTAAACACGATCCTGCGTGAGTGGAGGGAGAGAAGTGGCACACCATAATATAGAATTTAGCCCACTTCCACTGATTCATACTCTTCAATCTCTCCTACCTATCCTACATCCCAGTCACCACCACCAACTTGCCTGCGGCATGTCCTGCAGCCATTTTTTCGTGGGCCTTGGGCAGTTCTTCGAATGCAAATGTTGTATCGATTGGCACCACAGCCACCCCCGCTGCAACAGCATCTAAATATTCTTGCAGAGCGTGCTGCGGCAAGTCTTCTGCACCTCCACCATATGCCGACAGACGCACTCCCTGCGGAAGATAACCACTACGTGTTGTCACAACGTGCTGCGCCAAGTCATTGTCGAGGATTGCTTACATGGGATAGAAATCTTTGACTGTCCACTGATTTGAGAGCATGCCTGTGAAGCACGTCACCCCCTTTACCTTGCAGGCGCGTAATGTGTCGGGCAATACGTCGGTGCCGATGAGCTCGAGGGCGGAGTCGACGCCATCGGGGGCGATGGCGCGCACCTGTGCAGCGATATTTCCGTCGTCGATGAGAGCATGGTCGACGCCGATTTTCTTCAGCGCAGCTGTCTTTTTCTCTGACCTGGTTGTTGAGAAGACCGTCATACCCATCTGCTTAGCCAGCACGGCGGCACACATGCCGATGGAAGACGTGCCACCTCTGATGAGGATCGATTTCCCTTTTCCGACATCAAGACCAACAACGAGAGATCCATAGGAGGTCTGCAGCATTTCACCGACACCTCCGAGAATGGACCACTCAAGTGAGGAATTGAAAGGAATGGTGTTTTCAGCTCTCACGCAGGTGTACTCTATCAGTCGTCGATGACTTATCCTCTAAGGTGTAAAGGCAAAGTTAAACTTACCAGCATACCCGCCATCGATAACACGACCCATACCACCCATCATCGCGCATACTTGCTGGCCAGGCTGAAACTCACCACCTGGCGCAGACTCCACTATACCGGTGGCTTCGATCCCTAGGATCCGGGGAAAGGTAACACCTTCCGCAACGCCTAGCAAATGGTAAACCTAACCACTCGTCTTTGCGCAATTAGAAGGATTTACCAATTAGAGTATGATGCTCGCTTCTGTTGAGCCCGAATGCTTTCACTCTAATCAACACCCATCCCGGCTGGACCGAAGGAATTGGAACTTCTTTGATGTAGAAGGATGCTGGAGTGCCAGGGCCATCTAGCATCCAAGCGCGCATCATCTTGGCCGGAGAAGCCGTCATAATATTCAGCTGCGTCAGGAGTCTGACGAGTCTTGGACTGATTCGAATACGAAGCTCGGCGAGCTTGCGGAGTACGAGGATGAAAAGCCAAGCTTTGGTGGAATACCAAACTCAGCTCAGTAATGTATCTCTTATAATGAGCGCATATCTAGTTGGCAGCTGAACCATGGAAGAACGCGCTGGGGTAAGGTATTGTAGATCGTCCAACCATCGCGACGTGACACGCACTCAATGAAGAAGTGGCTGCATTAGTCGCGGCAGCCATTATAATCTTTACACCTTAGCAACACGTAACTATTTTGTCAGCATGTGTTGAATGAGGTAAGCTAACCGCGCTATAATTCCGCATTAACTCCATGTAACGAAATGAGCACATGCATGAGCCAAGGGATTGATGTGCTTGACACCTTCTTTATCATGCAATCCTACGAGCTGAAGCAGCCTCTTGTCTCGGTTTGGAAAATGCTCAGAGTTGTTGAATTCGATAAGCTTGTGGAGGATCTGGGGCTCTCAATGGATGAATATATAGGGTTTCTCGATTTCAAGTATCTTCTCATCATGGCTGCGCTAGTGCTTCATGATAGCCCTTCGAAATTCTCAAAATTTAGGAAATCAAACATGCTCTGACCGCCAGCATCAACACCTTCAAGTGTAGAGAATTGCTCGGTGGCAAAAGGAAAACCTGAATCGCCTGCCGGCATATCGTTGATCTCCTCAAAGTTGGAAGGGAAGGAATCGTAATCCCACCCTGTGTCGTTACCAATCCCAGCGGCAAGAGGCGGTTGTGAAATAGCGGAGTAAGCTGGCGCTGGGTTGGTTTCATTGTCCAAAACATCTTTAGCGCTTAAAATGAGTTGATCGACTTTCTTAACTAGGTTACGGATTACATCCGCTACTGCAGTCTTGGAATGCAGGTCCAAAACTGACGTGGCAATATCGAGTGCTGCGCGGCATTCTGTTGTAGCTGGCCCATTCGGATAAGCCAGTATGTACCCAAGCAGTGATAAAATTGCTGCCCACTGCCATTGCCATACCTCAAGCCAACCTTTCAAATACCGCGTCTCCGCACAAACTTGGTGGATGATTTTTGTAACAGCAATCGCATGTTTCGCGCAGGATATTGCATGAGCCTCGATGGTAGAATGCATCGTGATCGATTTTCCAGAGAAGATAATGAATGGGCGGTATAAGCTCATGGCGAGGACGTGGTAATAAATTTCTAGGAGAACGCTTTGCCGAGCTTGAGTAAAACGATCGGCGTTGTCAAAGCAGAGCTCCACATCATCCGTAGAAAAAGGTTTGCCCGAACCTTTGCGTTGTTGGTGAAGTACTTCAGGAACATGGCGTTGCCATGTATGAAGATAGACTGTCCGATCGGCTAAAAACTTTGCGCATTCCTCCAAGCTCTTCAGATCTTGATACAATGACTCTTTGCCACTTTTGATTACTTCGCTTGCACATTTCTTGTAGAATGTGATGTACACTGCTCGATTAGCGAGGATGAGCTTCACATAGTTTGCTGTGAATAATGCAGCTTGCCTTCCAGGATCAGGCGCAAGTTCTTCGTCGGCTGGGAGGGTGCAAGTGACTTGGCTACAACTGACAGCAAGCGGCCGCCCAAGTTCCATAGCGAACTTCATTTCTAGTGCATACATGATCCACCATATTCTCTTCCTAGATTCACGATCGGAAGGAGAGAGGTGTTGAGATGGTTCGAGGTGGAGGCCTAGCACGACCCCAATCCGTATACCACTCGCCATAACGCTATATGCTGTATTGTGTAATCCCGCATTGGAGAGCCATATTACGCTTAGGACGTGGCATTGGAAAGTCGTGAGCGATGGGCATTCTAGTTCTTCAGCGAGTATTTCTTGGCTTCTTCTATGCCACCAGAGGCCCGCCATCTCTATTACCAGGTAACGGAATTAGTATAGGTTATATAATGAATGAGCCTTTTAAAGTCACTTACCTGATCTAGGATCATCCGATGATATGTAATCGGGATGTGATGCAGGCAAAGCAGCTCGACACTGCATGCAAAGTGCAAGCACAATATCCACTAAAGCTGATGCGCGTCGCAACGCTCGGGAAGTGTGCCATAACGACTCATGATGTACTCTGAACTCGGATTCATCCAAAATGGGGAAAGCAGAGTTGAATGATTGCCAAAATAATCTCAAATAGTCATCCTCTGCCGATTTAGACAAGTCGTGACCCACCGCCCTAAGTGACCCAGTGCCGGCACGTCGGCTTATATCTATTTCTGGAGATGCATTCGAGTGCAAACGTTTGGAAAAGTGCAAGCAAGCGGCGCGAAGATCTTCAGGCTTTACTTGAAGAGCAAATTCCATGTACAACGTCATTTGTTGCATGAAATAGAAAGACGAAGAAGTGCCATATGTAAGGGATGAAGAATCTGGATTCTGGTGAGAAACCACATCCCAGTTGTAGAATTTCTTGTTGACGCCCATCTCAGCTAAAGGGTCAAGATGGACAGGATATTTGCTGAGTGACATGAGGCTAACTGGCATGGTTTCACTGTCGCTTCCCTCATCGTCGCTGTTTATTTTAACGGAGCCAGAGCGTAGACTTCGAAGTTGATCTTCAAGCTCCTTTACTCGCTGATTCAAGCGATCAATCTCCCTGAAGCATGTCAGCCAAGTTATTCACGGTGTGGTATCACGTGATGTGCGAGGCGGTGCGGGGTGACAAACTTTACAGCACCACGGAACGTCCGAAACTCTTCTTTACCTGTCGCTGCGATACACTGCCTTCCTTTTGTGGTACAGTTACGACACGGTATAGATGTATCGCATTTGATGCGGTACGTACGGCACCAGCCACATGCTCGCGAGATCTGGTGCCTTCGCTGCGGCTGTTTTGCTGTTGGTGTGCTCCCACCGCTCCCATAAGGGCTCTTCGGACTATTTTCAATATTGAATGTGTGAAACATGGAAGAAAAACCAGACTGCCTGACGTTGAACGAGGTAGCAAGAATGCGAGTGCGAAGTTCAGGAATGTCAGATTGGGGGCTGGAACAAATGAGGTTTAGCGCTGGTCGTACAATTACGGTAACGCCCGACATCCACAACGTTCACTGCACGGTTTGAGCAAGGTCACAATGAAAAACATGATTCGTTCAAACTCTGTAAATAGAAATCTTAGGCCCTAGAAAGACGGCTAATTCATCCATCTAAGTATGTATTTCTGGCTGGGAATGGTTTCAGTCACGTAAATTTAGAATTACGGCGCTCAATGATGCCTTTGGGTGTACCTACAGCCATCATAAAATGTCTAGCTGTAGTAAACCTGATAAAAAAATCAAGCATAGATCTTATGGCTACATAATACATCATCTAGATCGGCTATTAGATGATCGAGGCTGGATTAAGGAGCTGGCTGGCGTCTCCAAGTCGTCCTTGTCTCATGTTGACATTCTTTTTTTGTATTCAAAGACTTCTGTACTTGTCCAAGTCTGTCCAGGCACATCCCTTGTAAAATTTACGTAGTCTTTTAAGGGTTTTTTTAAGTGACTTTTTTGATTTTTCCCGTAAGCTTTCAGAATTGTCTCGGTGGCGCAGCTAGGTGTTTGCTATGTTACTGTAAACGTTGAGATAGTTTGGCCAAAGGTCTTAAGATGATGGGTGTTCTGACATGCCAATTCGAGAGCTATGACACCATGATCAAAGTGACGGATACATACGAAGAACTCTAGTAACGGTATTGTCAAGATATTCATATGCCCAAGTGCTCAGGGCATATACAGAGTGCTACGTAGAATTCATGTTTCAGGGCCATCAGATACGGGTACAATATATTTACTGTCGGAAAATTATAAGTCTCTCTTGCGTAGCAGAAGGTGTTAGGCGGCAGATGGAGCTACGACCTTTCACTTAAGGGCTCAAGCGGAGGGAAGTTTGCCCGGCACCTTGCCTGTCTGCCACGCACCGCGCAACAGAAAGCTTCATCGTGTCGCGGAGTCAAATTAATCCGCTCCTGGACTTGCCTTGGCCATATTTTAATCCCTATATATAATTTAATTTTGAACTTTTCCTCCACGAACAAAGCAAGCGCAGTTAGTTACAAAAGATCCTCAAGGTTGTGCCTTCTCGCAAAGCGCGAGCAACTCGAGGGTTGGAGGTCACAGACGTGCGGCGGTTCGAGTCTCTACCGAGGCGAAAGAAAATACGCTTGCTCAGTCTCTTCAGAGACGCTATAAATGAGCTTGTGGTTTTTCTTTTGCTTATTCTTTTTTTAATTTTTTTTTCTATTTTCTTTCTACGGATGATTTAACCATATATCTTTTTGAATTTGGGTTGTTTAATTTGCAACAAAACTAAGTTTATAACATGAGGTTATAATCCGCTTCAATAGAATTAAAAGCATTTCCAGTAGTAGTGGCTTCTTCCTTTGCTATTATCGTCACATCTGCCCCCTCTAAAAACACTCAGTCTGCTAGTACAAGCCGTCGCAACCATTCTCTATAAGTTGTACGGGAAATCCATGGAGCTGTTCGATTTCTCAGCATCGTCACTTGATTCATGGTCAATACTATATTCTTCGTCGTGACCAGTGACTCTGACAGACTCTACCTCGTCGGCAGGTTCGGCACTTTCAGCAGGATCTAGGCGGTCGAAGCTATGACGGAAGGATTCTTTATGTATGTACACTTGCCACCACATGGGTATCCCTATGGGTTAGGGCTTTCTTCCTCAAGTACTCCGGACTATGTACGGTGGAGGCCTGCTGATATGTGTGCCAGCATAGCCTGTTACTAGCCCGTACTTCTAGCTGCGCCCTGCACACGGTCAACACATACAAGGCATATTTTAAATCTAAGAAGCCGTGCTCGCGCTCCGATAATATCTTTATCTTTACCGCTCATATCGCCGTACACCGTACGTTTCAAGCGTGGGTATAGTGCGTAGACGAACAAAAGATTGCGGGTAACAAGTATATAATCGTTAAGGGCACCTACGGAACTAATAAGATCGGCCGATCAAGGGGACGTATCCCAAATTCACCAACAATTTTTACTAGTCAGAGTCAAATTTCGAGAGCTTGTTAGAGTCTCACCATGAAGGCTGGCTTAAGACGTTTCAAAGGGTGACTTCGAACAAAGTTTACGACATGAACTAATCTTTGCACGGGTATGGAGTGCGTTCAATCCGGACAATACAAGCTCTACAAAATCGTCGAGCCGATCCTTAGTAGATCTGAGTAGGGTTGCTACCTCAGCCACAAAGTGGTGCAAGCAATCGGATATATCCATGGACTATGTAAAAAGGCGAAGGCCTGGATATCGCTATTAATGCCCGGAAGCATGATTGCTTGGCCGCCATAACGGAGATCAGCATCACCTTGTGGTGCCCAGGTCATTGCTTCTTAGCACCTTTTGAACCGCACGAGCATATTCAGTACTCCCCATCCTTCTTTCTCGCCGGCAATTCCTTCTCCGCACCCCTCTCCTCCAACGCTTCCGTCCTCGACTTGCTCCCCACATCCAAATAAGGCCTCTCCCCAATGCCCACCGCTCTATGTCCAAACCTCTCTCCCAATCCTTCGTAATCAAAAGTCGCAGTATGAAACGCGCTCCGGTTATCCCAAATAGCCAGATCATTCTCCCCCCTCCACCTGAACCTAACCTGCAAATCGTGGCTCCGCTCCACCACCTCCTTCAACTTCGCCAGCAACTCGTCGCTCTCATCCGGCCACAGCTCGTTAATCCTCTTGGGAAAAGGCCCTATCGCAAAAACGCTCTTCCACCCCGTCACCGGATTCGTCCTCACGACGGGATGCACGGCCTCGAGTGCGGTGCCTACATTCTCAGGACTGCCGCGCGGACCTTCGTGGATGCGCACCTTGTCAGGACGGGCGGCCGCAGCGCGGGTGAATCCGTCGCCGGAAAAAGTCGCCGTCAGTCCCTCCAGAAACTTCCTGTACGTGGGGCTGAACCGATCGTACACTTCGTACCCGCTTGCCCATAACGTATCCCCGCCTGATGGCACGCCCCTTTTATCGCGCGGCAGCTGCGTGAGCCTCAGTGACGTGTAGTCTGCGGGGCAGGGCTCGAACTGAATGTCCGAGTGCCACTGCGCAGCATCATAGCGGCGGCGGTTAGCCTGTAAATCGTGCGCGAATATTGATTTCCTGGCCGCGGAGCTGATGGTTGAGATCTCGGGGTCGTCGACGCCGAACTCTGAGGTGTTGTTGAGGATAGGGTGGATGTGCAGGGTACTGGAGGACGGTTTGGAAGTTAGGCGGCCGAGGCGGCCAACGAGGGATTTTTGGAGTGCGTTGGTGAGATTGTCTTGGGCGCGAAAGAAGACGACACCGCGGCGGGAGACTTGAAGTGTGTCAGTGGGGCGGAACGGTTGTTGTAGGGGAGAGGATGATGGGAGTTCGTACTTGTTACGGCGAGCTCGCGGAGGAGGTCGTCAGCATCGGGGGCATTGAGGAGGTCTTCTACGATGTTGAGAGTTGGAAATTCGCGGCCGATGACGGGGGTCACGTCCTCATAATCGAATTTCTCGAGCACGCCCGTCGGTTGGAACGGTGAAGGCGCGTGGTCACCTGACGTGATGTCCGTCTGCGCGCCGCGTTCGTCTAAGATCCCAGGAGCCATATTGTTTATTCAATCTATATTTGATTAGCGAGAATGATTACGAAGGGCATCATTCAATACTACAAATGCCAAAATCCTGCATTCTTTATATGCATGCTGATCGGCCTACGGTGTTCCTAACGCAATCATCGGTTGCATCACGCAATCAACCCCACAACCCTTGCCAACATACATTTACCCCGCCCCGAGTTCTGATCAACGTATCGCAATCGACAAATCGCCCGGTTGTTATCTCCGGAAGCATCCAGGCGTAGGAGTTGGGGAATGGTGCACTTCCCGAAGTGTCTAGGCAGCGACGGTGGACGTATTGCGGCGTCAAGGGCGGGACATCGCGTTATTGGAGCTATGATGACGAGGATGCCTAAGAATACGAGCAGCAAGATCAAACCAATTGAATTGGCAGTGGCATGATAAGTGAGATAAGAAGCAGGGAGCAATTGGAGAAGGGGTATAACAATGTCATTCGCACAGTCGTGGAGGAGCCTGCAGCCTGCGCAGCCGCATACCGGTAGCTGAATACGTGAGCCCAAACGCCGGCTGTATATGCATGAAAACCAAACCATGATCCCTTTCCTTTTCGTACAGTCTACCTCTTGCCCTTCTTCAGCACGAGACCTTTCCAGCCCTTGACATCTCGGATGCGCTTGAGTGCCTTTGAGGCAGCAGGATCCTTCATCATTTCATCTACGCAAGCCTTCTTGGCTGCTTCATCCTCATGTTCATGCCATTCGCACCAATCCTTCTCTGTCTTGGGCCGCTCGCCTTGTGCTAACGTTGTAGCCAGCTCGAAGAGGAATGCCTGCGGCAGCTGGGATCGCAGAGCGATCATCCGCTCGTTATCCTTCTTGGGGTCCCAATATACGGTGTACATGTTGAGAAAGTACTTGCATAAAGGTGAGTCTGCCGGCAGGCCCTCATAAGCCTCGATGACGTTGCTGTGGTCTGGCATAGACTGAAGAATCTCGTCATTTGTCTGCCAAGCTAGAAGGACAGCGCGGCGTAGCTTCGGGATCTCATATCGATGTGCGAAGATGTACAAAGAGATGAAGCGACGCTCCAGGAAGCCTTCGAGACCCCGCCACTTGTACGGTTTGGAGCAGCACGGGCAGAGAGTCTCTTTTGGTGCTTCGGGCTTCTCGGCAGCTGTCAGGCGAATCGGAGGGGTAATTGAGCTCTTCTCGCTTTCGAGGTCGCCTGGTACCTTCTCGGCGCCATTCTCCGGGGTCGGTGGAACCTCTTCGCTTGGAATGCTTTCTGTAGGGGGATCGTCGTTATCCAGACTGATGCCCCATGAAGCCGTGTCCACGTCATCTGCCGTCTCCTTGACGTCGCTCTCAGGTGCACCGTTTACACTTGATGCACCATTGACGCTTCCAGTGGAGCTACTGCTTAAGTCGATAGAATGTGAGGGGGCTTGCACTTCTTTCCCGCCCTCGATCAGGTGATGAGGGATATAGCCGGTATACAACCACATCATGAAAGCGTCGAAGACATCTGGGTTGGTGTCATCGAGTTCAAGAGCAGAACCACCATTCTTGTACGGCGAAGAGCCCTGCTGCTGCAGGACTCGGTCGAAGTAGGGCGAGCATCTCCGGAGAAGCTCCTTGTGGCAGCTGAAAGATTCTGGGAACTCGCCGCTGCCTACCTTGACGGTAAGAATCGCCTGGTCAAAGTTTCTGGAATCGTCAGTCTTTCGGCAACATCTCACATATCACAGGCCATATCCACCATACCTGAACGTGTGGCCTAGTGTCGACATGGCTTTAGGATTCATATATGGCATCTTCAGCAGGAAATCAGGGTAAGGGAATTCCATTCACTGCCTCAGCTCCTTGGGGACATCTCTCGCATTTGTACTCTACAGCGACGAACGCGGGGAGCAGTTTCAAGAATGGGCGACGACGGTACTTGGCGTGTCAAGTGCTTTGGCAATTGCTTGAGCTAGGCTCGGCAACGGTACCCCAATGCTTGACGAAACCGGCAGCAAAGCCAGAGAGCAAGCATGTGGACGCGGGCAGGGCAGGCGATCTTCGGATACGGGGTTCTCAAGTGGCTGCTGCGGGTTTCAACAGAGTCCCTGGGAGGCGTTTCATCACTGGGCCAAGTGCTTGGCGGGGGTTGAATGCCTCAGGAGGAGGGTACGGAGCCTGCATCCACTCTCGGACAGTCTTGTGCGTGCCGGTGTCCCTCGCCGGCTGCATGTTTCTTGTGCGTTTCCGAGAAGAGCGTGTTTGTTTGGGGAACCGTCTCGCTGTGCACTTGGTGTTGTGGATAGAGCGTAGGGATAACTTCAAGCGGCGTTGCGGACCACGGCGCGTCTGTGCGCCCGCAACAGCCGACAGTTTGACCCTCCGGCCCACCTTCCGTCCCCACAAGCTTCTCCAAGCTCGCGCGACGGGCCTCGCAAACCCTCCCAAGCAGCTATCAATTCATCCTAAGGCTCTTCTCTGTTACACTAGCTTCTCGAAGTTTTAGTCGATCACTGGGAACATGTGGGGGGCACATGTGCGATTGCACTCCCACCGGAAAAAGGATAGCCGCGAACTTGGTTAGCCAAAGCCGGCCAACCTTTTCTATACGTATATTTTACTTCCTTTAAGATAGATTGTAAGTTTATAGGTTAAGATATTATAAATCATAATAATTTCAGTAGGGTCTTAGGTAGCTAGCTCGCTTACAGAGTACGTTTTACTATTTCCCACGTTATAGCCCAGTTTTTATAAATCTTTTCACGACCTTATTCTTCCTACATCGAAAATTTTTCAGTTTTTGTCCAAAATTGACATCATCTATTTTCTCACCAAGGATTAGCATCATGTCTTTGAAGATCGAAGGTCGTCCGATTCTCGCGTTGGCGGTAGTGGCTTTTTGGGCCAGCACTTGATCCAGGACCTTATCGACATAGGAGTGCAGCCAGAACACATCCACATACTCGACGTCCAATTTAAAAATTCGCAGAATCCGAGCGTTCCATTCCACCATGCCGACATCAGATTTGCAGAGGACGTGCGAAAAGTGCTACAGCTTGTCAAGCCCAGCGTGATATTCCACATGGCGTCACCTTATCCCTTTGAGAGCAACCGTGCAGTATTGGGACATATCAACATCGACGGCACGCGCAATCTGGTGGAACTCTCGCAGGAGGTCGGCAGCGTCACCGCTTTCGTCTACACATCCAGCTCGTCTGTCATTCACGACCACTACCACCCCCTCCGACACGCAGACGAATCTTACCCCGTGCTCTATTTCCCGCAGCAGCCCAACTATTATTCGCACACAAAAGCAGTGGCAGAGAGCATCGTTTTGTCCGCCAATCGAAAGGTCGGTGGCATGTTGACGGTGGCCCTTCGGCCAGCCTCCATGTACGGAGAGGGAGACACAACACAGATACCCAATCTGGTCAAGAACGCAAGGTCGGGACGGGCCAACATGCGAATTGGATCGGAAGAAAACAAGTTCGACAACACGTACATCAAAAATCTCACTTGTGCGGAGTTCCTAGCGGCAGAGGCACTCTTGGCAGCCGGTGAAGCAGAAGCATTGCCGCATGACAGGCGCGTCGAAGGCGAGACCTTTTTCGTGACCGACGATGATAGCTACAGCTTCCCAGGCTACACGCGTCTGGTGGCTGAGTTCGCAGGGCACGCTGTGGAGCCGGCCAAGGTGCGGACTATTCCATTTTGGCTGATGCTCTCCCTGGTTTATGCAGCTGAGTGGGTATACTGGGTGGTTACGTTTGGCAAAGAAATGGCCTTTTCGACTAAAGTAGTGCGTATGCTCGCACAAGAGCGAACCTTCAATATCGATAAGGTCAAGACCCGACTGGGATACAAGCCTCGATTTACTACTGCGGAAGGAACAAGGCGGGCTGTCGAATGGTTTATCGAGCATGAATACACGAGACAGAAGGCTCAGTAATCTTAACCCAGCCCAATCAAAGCTTTTCTTGGGTCTATTTTAAAGAAGCAGGAATATAGCTTATACTTTAAGTTGTTAAATAAGGTATAACTCTTATAAAATATGTATAATATATATATTTTAGTAGGAAGCGAGTGAGCGGAGTTTATGAATAGAGTTGCGCACTACCACACTCAAGCGCGTTGCTGGGACTGAAAGCAGCTTGTGCGGGTTTCCTAGCATCACTGCATGACCTTCAGCAATGACCTCCTTAACCACCTGCTTCCAAATACACGACATATACGCCACGCGGCCCAATCCCACAACGTTGAACGCCCTCAGTTTCTCTTTTCAGACCCAGTGGTTCGCGCGAACCCTATCCGCCCACGCTCAAAAGCGCCACCACCAAGCCTAGACGCCTGCTTCCCAAGAAAATAACATCCGACATGTGGGCGCTCGCTAACCCACGCGGCCTCCACGCATCCAGGCTAGTCGAGACAAGCCACATCATCCCCGAACAAGCTCCCCTATCCCGGAAGCGGTCCAGAAGCATGCGGATCGTATCCCCTTTAGGCGATGCGGCTGAAAGCCAGCTGCAGATGTGGTCGCCAGTGCTATACGAGGCAACAGCCAGGGCGTAGCGAGCTCAAGAACAAAAATCCGCGTGAGAGCTGAGCACAAGTTTTTTAGAGGAAGGAAGGGAAAGGAAAGGATTCATTGCCTCAAGCGGATGACGATGCACACCGAAGGCGAGGCGAGGCGAGCGTAGACTACGCTGGAAGAAGCTCGACATATCGCCATCCTACTTTTTTAAAAGCGGCTCAATACCCTTACATTCTTCCCTCCGCGGACCTCTCTACCCTTCACTAACTCACCTTGCTATCTCACCTACTATCTTCCTTCCGACAAAAGTGCTACAACCATGCATCTCCTCCTCTCCGCTTTCCTCTTCTCCACACCCCTCATCCTCGCCCAACTGGTCGATCCCTACCCCGTATCCGACTGCACCCAGGGCATCGGCTTCGGCTACGCCTCCTGCCCCAACCAGCCTGGCTGCTGTTCCGGCGGCGCCATCTGCTGCGCGGGTGGGTGCTGCCCCATTACGGCCACATGCGTGAACGTAGGCACCTCGAACGAAGGGTGCTGTCCGTTGGGAGATCCGGATAATTGCGGCGCAGCGGTACCCTCTTATGTACGAATTTTTCTCCCCTTTTCAATCCATACATGGGTTCTTTTTCGAGATAGTGTGCGTGCTGATGCGGTATGATTCCAGAGCAAACCCGCCTGCACATCAGGTTTCAATCCCAAACCCTCCGTCAGCTGCACCTCTGCCGACGATGACTGGTACTGCCCGCCCAGCTCCGCATGCGGTACTACCTACGGTGCCTGCTACGATTTCTTCGATTTGGGGTGTAATAGCGGTGCAGCCGATAACACTGCTGCTCCTTCGGCAACATCCTACTCTTACTATTCCTCGGCGTATGACAGTTCGGACTCGTACTATAGTTCGGATTACAGCGCGAGTACGGTTGGGTCGGGAAGCGGGTCGACAACGAGGAGCGAGGTGGCCTCAGCGTCACCTTCCGGGAAAGTTGCGGGATTTGGGCAGGGAGGGGTGGGGAATGTGAACAGGCCTGGGTGGGGGTGGGTTGCGGGGTTGGGAGCGTTCTTGGGGCTGGTGTGGTAGAGTTGAGTTCTCGATGCTTCTCCGTTTCCTTTCGTCCCTTTTTTTTTTCAAGTGATACTCGAGAATTTTGATGATAATTATGAGTCTGGTACCTAGTTTCTTTTCTTGTATTTTTTTAGTTCGAGATACTATTTGACTGCGAGACAGTGTCAGAGAGGGGGGTGCTGATCATGGAGGCTCATGATAGACATTTGTAATCTTTACTTGGTAAACGCTGTTACTTATTACCTACACCTACCTTTTTCATTAATTTCGAATACCATCAGGCATAACATTGACTAGGTAAGAGGGGAAGCGAGAAGTGAACGCAAGCCTGAGGCGTGTACCATCTACAAATTTTTCAAATGTGCTTGTGACCCTACGTATTCACGATCTGGCACTGCGTGTTCCTTCTTACGTTCCTCTTCCAAAACAGCTCTCCGGAGAGTCTAGATGCACAAATTGATGCCAGGAATTCCATACGATGAATTCTAACAAATGCATACAAATGCTTCGCGAAATATTAATTCAAATATATTAATCACTTACATGTAAGGTAGCCTAACCACGAACCGTCCTTGTCGTTGTTCTGACCACAGTAACCAGAACCCTTGATGTGGCAGTTGACCGGGAAGTAATAGCGATCCTAACGGTACTCGCAGGTCGTGTATATGTGACCGTGCTTGTGTGATAAATCGTGACGGAAGTCGTCGAAGGTGCAGCATTCTCCCCCATCATCGGTACCCTTGTCTCAGTCTTGGTTTTGGTCGCAGTAACGGTCGAAATTCTGATGCTAGTACTGGTAATAGTGGTTCTGCTAATCGATGTCCATGTAGTGGTCTTAAGAACTTCGATTGAGGTTGTTGACGGCGGAGGGCGCGAGATGACTGTTGAGACAACTGTTCTAGTTGAAGTTGCCAGCCATGTTGTGCTGACGGTCGCAGTCGTAGTCGTAGTTAAGGTAACCACGAAGCTGATGGCCTGTGTTTGAACCTCGGGCGGGTTTTGTGTGCAGGAAGTTAGGGAAATAGGCGCTGATGTGTTGACCGGACGGTTCGATGCCATTTGATATACAGTCGTGGTGATGAATTGTGTCTCTGTCGCTGGGTCTGTATATGTAGGGAATGGGCAGTCGGCATCGTAGTAATAATATGGCTGAGTGTCATCCGGTGTAAATACCTGATCTCTGCGCTGGTACATCAGTACAGCTCCCTTGTAATCGTCGCGAAGACAGCGCATTGGAACTCACAGCCAAGTGCCAAAAAACTCGCAGAATTGAGCGTCTGCATCAGCATAGTAACTATATCGAAAGCTTTTGCAGCGGGGAAAGTCCTTTTTGCAGAAGTCGGCGCAGAGCGGGAAGATAGATGGTGCCCTGTAAAAAAAGTTTCCCATTAAAAAGGGCGTAGATAAGTCGTGCCATCCGACTTTACCGCAAATCTGGTCTGCATTGCTCAAACTCAGGAGAACGAGAGCGAAAATTTGGAAGAACAAAATGCGAAGACGGTGTGGACATAACATGATAAAATGCTTGCGGCATTCTTTTCTGCATTAGGAACGTGAAAGAACCATACTTTAGGTATTGCAGGATGACTGATAAACGCACGTTGATATTGTTCGAGTTGTTATGTTGTCGTCACGAAATTGCGGAACGCGTTGTACGACATGATCGTTCTCTAAGGGGTTATGCTTCGAACGCTAAGGTTGGGCATCGTAAACGGATCGTGACATATCGTACGAGTGGTATTGTTGCAACGTCATCAGTGTTTTCTAAAATGCTATCACAAAGACGAGTGGATAATTGACAGGCGTGTTCATATATGCGACACTTTTCGTTGGTTTATAATCATGTACCAGTAATTATCTTTTTTACGCCTTTCGTTGGTCTGCAAAGGATGCTTTGCAAGGTTCGTACCCGTTGATTTGAAAATACCATGCGACACCATCTGTACGAATGAGACTGTGGATATCTTAGGTCTGGAAACAAAGGGACTCAAAGATCGCTGATAGAATCATCGAATGCATCTTCAGGCATCTTGAAGACTTCAGCAGAGGCCTCCAGTAAGAGGGCAACTTTGCTCATGTTCCGCTCTTGGCTCGTCCATTTTTTTATCCGGTCCACCTCCGTAGCGAGTGTTTTCTCGTCCCAGGCAAACGGGTTGGATGGGACATTGGGAAGGCGGAAGTACGAGGGCCGAACAAGTTCGACACCCACTCCACTTATCCAGTTGGTATACAGTCTCTCTATTTTGGCGAGCTCATTGTCGATTTTTTTGCGATCTATCGCCAGCCGCCTCAGTTGCATTGCTTCCTTTTCTGTCATTCCTGCTTCCCTGCGAAGGATCATGAGAGTGGAGACTGCGGAGTTCTCAACTTGCTCAAGACGATTAAAGCCCTCCGCGGGTACATCATACCTTGGTCTCCCATATAGTGTTGGCATCATTCTCAAACCCCATCTGACACGTGGAAACCCACCGGGGCGTGAACTGAGACTGGCCAGCATTCTTTTGCGGCGTACATCTCGTAAGCAGTCTTCAACAAGATTGAAGGTGAAGGCAGGGCTTTCAGAGGATTTGTGTTGTTCGATCAACGCCCTGAGTGTCGATTCTGTTTGAATAAGGCGAAAAAGATGGTCCTTCCAGTTCCATGTGACGGTCTTGTTGGGGAAATCTACTTGCAAATGATCCTGTAAAGAAACTATTGGAAGCTCTAAATCCTGAACGGCACTATCCAAACGCAAACACCAGGCCAATGTGCCCCAGGCATCGTCGTGGCCTGCAAACATTACCCTAGTCTGCAGACGTTCGGACAGTATATCGTAAACCTGGTCTATTTTGGGCTTTCGGTCGCCCGAGTGCAGGATCTTATACCACTTTTCCTCGATGCGGAACACAGCTCGTGGGCGGTTCCACATGGGTATCCTCATAGCTGTATCTTCTGACTCTGCGGCTTGGACGCTCTGAAAGTTGCAGCGAACGAAACAAATTTCGTCGTATTCTTTGTGAGTGAAATGGGAGCGAGTGCGACTCTGATGCTTTGGCCATGCACCCAAGTACCCTATCACTTGCAGTCTGGTCAAGTAGCTAAACATGAGCGGTCCATCGATGTAGTCGCGTACGCCGCGGCAAACCAGCCTCCATGGTAAGATGTAGTCAATGGGTACGAATGTTACGATACGAAAGAGTATCTCGGCGGGAATGTGCGGTAGCCACCGGGCAGAGGAATGCGAGCTTTGGCTTGCGTCGATGGAGTCGATGAGGGCCAAGACATCCTCAGAACTGAAGCCCATGTGCACATGACGAGAAAGGTATGATGGAAGCTTACTGGATTCGCCCGGAGGGCCCTCGGCCGTTTCTACCTGCGGAGGGGAGCCCATAGATGGTGGGTTGGGGGGTATCGATGGCACAAGTGCCTGGATGGTGGGTCGGCGATGACGTGACGCGTCGGGCTTGGCAGTCGCGCAGTCATGCTTGATGATGATTCGGTCTCAGCCTTTCATACGACCATCTGAATCCCCACATTGATTGTTCCGTTCCCGAGACTCCGCGGTGGTGAAGGAAGCGATGGTGGGGAAAAGGTTCCTCTTTACACCCTCTTGCTCGGCGCAAGGCACAGACGGCTAGTGCTCGATGGCTGGTGCTCGACGCCTCAAGACTGCAGCGCAGCAGCCAACACACCTCGTTACGGGCGTTGTCTTCCACGCTCTGCGGAAATGCTCAGCCGCTACCAACAGAAAAACAGGACAGTCGGAAGTGCTGCCGCCATGGGCTAGTATATTATCCGCCACCGTTCGTCGTAGTATGGATTCGAATCAGCAAGCTGCTTTGCCTCTGGCTGTCTCCCTTCCGTGTATATCGTTATTTTATTATGGCACCCGCAGCTCACCGTCCAGTTCGCGTCGCAGGTGCCTCGGGTGGCTTTTCAGACCGTGTAAGAGCCATCGCCGACCTCGCTAAGAACAATGAAGTCGATGTCATCGTTGGAGACTGGCTCTCTGAGATGACCATGACCATCCATGGTGCCGGAAAGATCAAGAATATGGAGCAAATGCATCGGGCACGCACCTTTGAGGAGAAGCTCAGCTATGCCATGTTCGCTGAAAATTTCCTCGACTGCTTCCTTCCTGCCGTGCCGGACATAGCAGAGAAGGGCATCAAACTCGCTGTTAACGCTGGTGCTTCTGATACCGAGCTGCTCGCCCAACTCGTGGACAAGAAAGTCAAAGAGATAGGATATGACTTAAAGGTTGCTTGGATAGAGGGCGACAATGTGACGGGAGTTGTTAAGAGCATGCTGAATAAGGGTGAAGGCTTCCGCAGTCTGATGCACAACAAATCAGTTGCTGAGTGGGGTCTTGAGCCCGTGTGTGCTCAATGCTACCTTGGTGGCATGGGTATTGCAAAAGCTTTTACTGAGGGCGCTGATATTGTCATTGCGGGTCGCGTTTCAGATGCATCTCCTATTATCGGCGCGGCTGCGTAAGTTATACCCTCAGTGAAAGCTTCATTTGTGCTTACAAACACAGCTGGTGGCACCAATGGACCTCAAATATGTTCGATGAGCTTGCTGGGTCCCTCATCGTTGGCCATCTTCTTGAGTGTGCCGCCTACGTGTCAGGAGGCTATTGCTCCGATTTTCGTGCTCTCATGGCTGCTGGGAAGCATATCAACCTCGGCTTTCCAATTTGTGCCATCGACCACAAAGGTGAAGGTATAATGTACAAAGAGAAGAATACCGGTGGCCAGATAACCGTCGCATCATGCACATCACAGCTCTTGTACGAAATTCAGGGTCCACAGTATTACAACTGCGATGTCACCGCTCAAATTGAGAATATCAAGATAGAACAAGTCAGTGAGGACCAGGTGAAAATCTCCGGTGTCAAAGGCCTTCCTCCACCACCCACCACCAAAGTAGGTCTCACCGGTTTCGCTGGCTGGCAAGCAGAGTACCATATCTACTTATGCGGCCTCCATATTGAAGAAAAATGTAAGTGGACTGAAGAGCAAATCAAACATGAGCTCGGTGAGGAAAATCTCAAGAAATTTACCACTCTCAAATTTATGCAAAATGGTACCTCGGCAATCGACGCCCGCAATCAAGATGTCGCCACCGTCGACTTCCGCATCTTCGCTCAGTCCAAAGACCGCGAACTCCAATATGCGCAATCCAAAGGGCTTCTTCCGCATCTCCATGGTCACATTCCTACAATCCTGTCCAGGTGCTTCCCTCGGTAACGACACGCGCCAAGCAGAAGGAAAACCCTACTACGAATACCATCCGTCTCTTCTCCCACAATCCGCCCTCCAACAACGCGTCCACTGTCTCTGGGAAGACGACGAGGACGCGCCAAGAGGCAACTTCCAAACAAGCGAAAGGATCTTCGACGTTCCCCTCGCGCCCTCCTTCCAGGAATACCCCCGCCAACAACCCTCATACGAAACGCATGGCGCGCTGCCTCTCACATCCTTCGGACCTACAACACGTCTTCCACTCGGCTCCATCGTTCTTGCTCGCTCGGGAGATAAGTGCTCTGACTGCAACGTTGGCTTCTTTGTGCGCCACGCTGACGAGTGGGACTGGCTGCGCAGCTTGTTGACCGTCGCCAAGATTCGGGAATTACTGGGCCCTGAAGAAGACAAAGGGAAGCCTATTGATCGATTCGAGATGCCCAATATTCGCGCTGTACATTTCTTGCTGCATGACCATCTAGATAGAGGGTATGATGCGTGCTCGACGTATGATACGCTGGGGAAGAATTGTGGAGAGTATCTGAGGGCTCGGACGGTGGATGTGCCGGCTAGATTTGTAGAGAGGGGGGCGTTATAAATCGATCAGTCTGCTCCTAAGGATTGTAGAGTGACGGGCGGAAGGTAGGCTCTACTATCGTATTGTTGTATGTTTCCTAGTGTAGGCTGGCATGGCATATATCCAAAAATAATTTGATTGCTTTTACGAGCTTAAGTTAAAATCCGATAGCTTGCTGGACCTAGCCCGAAAATATCCTCAATCCGGCTTTAGATCAAGAGCTTCACAAAAGGAACTTATACCTCGCTATCGTAGTTGTTTAAAGTACTGCTTGGTTTTCATTATGTGCACTCTCGTTACTTTTCTTGCTTTTATTTGGCCTCTAATCTTTCAAGCTCTCTGCTAATATAACAAGTTGTAGAATGCGGAAGGAGCCTTCAAACTGAACTTTATACGAACCGAAAGTACGGTAATAAGGAAAATCCTAGCTTCTTGAGACATTTTTTTTGGTTTATGTTGCTAATGAGTCCCGTTTGTGAGTCATGTATCTTACCACTCTTATCAGGGATGGTCCACCATACCCAACGCCCTGTTTAAGCAATACTGATACCCATCTGCGCTGCAGATGGAGCGGATGTATAACTTATATGAGCTGGTACATAGGCACGCCCGAGATTTGCGGAGAGTAAAAGACGACCAACTGAAAGCTGGTAAAGTTCCGACGATCCAAGATAGATAAGGGGTAAAGAAGTCATGATTTGTCGTGTTATATGTAGGTGGATGAAGAAGAATGTCGTTTGGTCCATAGAGCTGCGTAAAGAACGCGGGGGTTTTTGGCTGCAAGAAAATTCCAGTCCTAGGGCGCGGTGTGGGTGTAATCTATCGATAACAGTAGTGTCGTCTTAGCGCTAATATCTGATCCGCCACATTTTGCCTTGTGTTTTAGACCAGGGTTCTTCGGACTCCGTGTTGGTGACACCAAAAAAGTTAGTGTTTTCATGCCTATCTTGAATGGCAAGCGCCCAGATTTGGTGTATATATTTTTCTACCTGATGCTATTACTGAGCTACATTAGAACACTACCAAAGCACCACTTCCTTGTTTTGTAGGGCTACTTTCCGTCTGTTTTCGCTATGTCGGCTCGACTCGGGTTAGACCTTGAACATGCCTCTCCAGAAATGTTAGCGTTACTGGCCAAAACACCGCTCATAGCCCCACCCGAAGGTGTTAAGCCAAACTTTGTCGACCCTGCCACCATCGGCCCTCTTCAAAACAAGGTTCTTTCTGTTATACTTGCCTTCACCATCATGTTTTTTAGTAACCGATTTTACGTTAAAATATTTTTAATTAGGAAATTGACATGGGATGATGGTACAACATGGATGTTGAATTCACTAATAGGCTTAACACTAACAACTACACTAGGTACCCTTCTCATATCCATGATTGGCGTTGTTGTATACTTTTTCACCTGTATATGGGGCAAGTAATTACATAAATCTATCACATTACATAGTCCTAACAACATAGGATCACGACACGGCCTCGGAGTCCATGAATGGGATCTTAGTGTCCTTCAAGGGACGCAGAATGGTCTTATGATTGTGAGCCCTCAACCCCCAAGAAAGTATTGTACCAATATGTTAACACGGTTTCAGACCTCCGATCTGTTCGGGTTCTTGGGTCCCATTATCTTTCTATTTCTTAAGTCGTCCTTTTTTATTCTTTATCTCTAACTCTTTAACTCAAAGGATGCGATACGCATATCTTGCTGGATAGGCCTCGTCACGACGGCGGTAACTTATACTATATTATCTGTGCTTGCTGCATTCTTTAGAATACAGGGCAAAGGAGAAACATTGTGGCCACACCAAGAATCTCCAAATATGAAGAAAGGCATGCGTATGTCAGTCTTCCAGTCTACCATAGGGCTTGTATTCGATTTGATTATCCTCGCCGTACCCATATATGCTGTATCTGGCCTAGAATTGTCACCAAAGCGCAAGGTTGGCGTAATGCTCATCTTCTTCTCTGGAACTATGTCCGCATCCTCTTTTCCTTCAATTCGTTTTTACACAGCTAACTAGTCACAGGGGTTGTATATGCTCTGCATGCAATATCTACTACCGCCTCATTCTTGGACGCAGTAACGATATATCCTATCATGTAATCGCTGTTATTATGACAACGTATGTTTTGTCACCTATGTTGTTCCACTTCAATGACCTCTCTTTAGTCTTTGCGAGATGTACGTAGGAGTCATCTGCGCCTGCATGCCTACTGCTGCGTACACTTGCCGTAGACACCTTCCAGCCGTGAAGAACCTGCTCGGGTCCTTCTCTAACAGTTTTGTGACGTTGAAATCAATGCTTTTAAGCTCGAAGCATAATACTATGAGAACTGAATCTAATACTGAGATGACCCACCCTGAGCCTAATGATTTAAGGTCAACGGATAAAAAATATGCGCAGTATTACAGCTTGGTTCATATGAATACAATAGATAGTACGGTGGAGAGCCATAAAGGGGATTCAAGCCGGGGAAACGACGTGTCTCTGAGGTTAAAAGAGTAAAGGTCAAGGGGTCCGCTTTGATTTTGTTGGTAGATCGGGATACATGAAATGAAACGGTAGGGGTTGAGGAACATCAGGAAGGAATCAGTAGTGCATATCGTCAGATTAAATTTTATATGTAAAACAATGTGAAGTCTTGAACGACCTTGAATTTATTTTGGCGGAATAACAGGCAAACTGACCCAATTCACCAATCGCTCACTGAAACTGATATGGTTCATCCCCGCAAATTTCTTCTCACTCCGATCCTCGGGATGATCATGCAAGAAGATCCCACTACCTTGTGTGTCTCCACTGCTGATCTCGAACACAAGTTTGCCACCCTTCTCGACCACCACATTTGTCGGCCATATCTCGACATCCACAGGGTATATATCTCCGGGAATCACAGGCTGGACGTCTGTGCTGAAATAATCGCGGTGAGGTAGCCACTCACGATGTCTGGGGTGTGATGAGTTAATCTTGCGCAAGCTGACTCGAAGCCAGCCTTTGGTGAGGGGAACAGGGTCACCCGCCGTACCCGTATAGAAAACTTCGTTTCCTTTAGGTGAGATATAACGCAGAGTGAGAAATAGATCAATGTCTGACGGTGTAGGTCCGGTGGCATGCGGAGACATTGAGACATTAAGGTGCGCAACAATATGGCCAGTGATCTCTATCTCTTGCTCAAATGGCGGGGTGCTAAACTGTAGGACCTTCGGCTTCTCGAGCGTGCCGAGAGCTTCGTAGGATATCTTCTTCGGTCTCGCAACTATAGGCTGTACCTGGGTAAGCACGTTGTCTGGGGTAAGATAGAACTTGGTGTAGCGGGTGCGCGCTATTGGCCACTCGCTCTCAGTCCTGCGCTCGTATTCTTTTTCTTTTTCTGCGTCGTTAAAGCCAACGTCTCCTTTTCTCAGAACGAGATCCACCGCTGGCACTTTCCCCTTTACGCTCCAGCCTACACGATCCTCGCCCTTGAGAAATGCATCTAGAAAGCTTTTTTGGACCTTAACCTCTTCGGTGTAATAAAATGGCAAGTCGTGACGGCCAGTAATGACGCGGAGGTATTTGAATTCCGAGCCCGCTTGTAGATAACCTTCAATGTTACCCCGAAGATGCAAGAGAATGCCACCCCAGTTGGCAACCGACAGCAGTGGCACCTGGATATCCCCCATGTCGTATTCCTTGCTGGCGTAGTACTCGTCATCGCGGAACTGGTTGTTCAGGTTGTCGATATTCTGATCCTGCCGATTCTTCTCGCGCTCTTCATCAGACACATCTCCATCCACACAGTCAGGCCCCCAGTTCCTTGCAGCTCGACCAGGTAGTCCGTATTGGTTTGAAACTACTTGCCGGTTCCACCAAAAGTTGATGAACTTATTTGAGAAGATACCGCCGTGTCTGCAGCGATCACGATAATAATCACTCATGCCTTCCCACGGCACAATCGCAGCGAGTCCTTTCGGTTGTCGCGCAGCCACACGCCATTGTGAGCCAGCGTAGTAGCTGATGCCAAGAAGTCCAACTTTACCAGACGACCAAGGTTGTTCCGCAGCCCATTCTACGACATCAAAGAACGCCTCGCTAGTGCCGCGCGACATTGTATCGAGGAAGCCGGGCGATTGGCCCAACCCGCGTTCGTCGGCTCGAACAATGGCGTAGCCGTGCATCGTCCAGAAGCCAGGGTCAGGTGTTTCCCAGGCAGAATGATCGGAATGATGTTCTGGATTCACTTCGGAGAACGATTTGCCGTGGAAACTATAGCAGTCAATATGCAGATCGCTCCTTGCTCGAGAGAGAACGCACTCTTTGTAGTGTATGTCCTTGCCATATGGACCATATGTCACCAACACCGGGAACTTTCCGCCGTTCGATTTCGGACGGTAGACATTGCAGCGAATGATTCCTGAAGAACTAGTTTTCAGTGGGACTACTGCATTTTCTTCAAATATGTACGGAAACGTCTCCTCATCCACCTTGTGAGCGTTTTTGATATCAAGAGGCATGCCGGTTTTGAGATGCTTTTGTTTCAGATTTTCCTCGCGAAGAATAGATAATTGAATATGAAAGGAGCTCTGTGCGCTTCAAACTTGGTTTCAGAGACCACGAAAGATTTCAGCGAGTCACAGTATGGAGTGGTGTGCAAAGAACAGGCTATGGTAAATACACCACTGCGATTCGGCACAGCTCCATGTGGTAGCAGCATTGCGCGAGCTCAGAAGCCCAGGATAGGCGCACGAGCTCAGTGTTTCGGGAAGTGGAGAAACCGGGTCCTCCATCTGGACACGTTCCCGCGGTATCAATTATTCGTATCGGCCATCGCAGCGGATGTGGGGTTTATGCAACGGTTTATTCCGATTAGAGCATACTCGTCGCAGAATGCATAGCGGGGACGTGGGGGAGATTGTCTTGTCATGCCAATAAAGGCTTTTGGTCCCTGCCAAGCTTCTATCTTAGCATAAACAGCCAAGACGAATTAGCAGGATGACGTAGCTTGATTACATGCAGATGTGATAGCGCCACCTGGCACACCTCTTCTGCTAACGCTCAAATCTTTTCCATCGTCACGCTCTAATTACCAGTAAAATCAGAATTATGCATGATTGAAAACCGAATTCAAAGGGATAAAGCCGGCCCGCTGTCGTCTTAACTTCGTGCTGCTCTTCGTTCACGCAATACGTAATGTGACGTCCTCCGCGTCATTATCAATAATGTAACCCATTTTGTGCCGATTTACGGAGATTGATTATCTACTCAGATTTCTTGACCCCTTCCATGTCGCCATAATCTTCTTCTAGCTCTTTCCCGCCAACAACCACCGGCTCACAAGGCTGCAGCACGAAAGCCAAACGCGCCCACTCAGTTGGATGATTGTTCCTCCACGCATGCATTGTACCCCTCTGGATCGCCATATCCCCGGGTTTCATCGTCCTCACCTCCCCGGAGTCAAGCACGAGGTCCACTACTCCTTCCAGCACAATGCCATAGTCTAAGGAGACCGTCCGGTGCATAGGAGATGTGAAGTTAGGGTGCATGTCGACGATTCGTAGAACGGTTCCCCCATGGTTGACTAGGCCTGGAGCTGACCCCAAGAAGCTTTTGTATGTGTCTACGTCAGCATTGTTGTTGAGTTGGGCTGGAAAGGTTTTGGTTGTGTATCCCAGGCGAAAGACCGCGCCAGGCAGTGGATTCGTTGGATTCTCTTCTGGGAGCGCATCTGAGAATATTGCTTGCCCCGTTTCTTCATTGTGTGTTGTGATGAAGCGGTTGAGACTCGAGAGCGGGCTGTCTTGCGCAGGCGGGAGAACTCTTTTGGCTGCCATGGTTCTTCAAGATGATTGTGTAGCTGGTATATCCGAGTCAACAATATGTGAAAGAAGATTCAAGTATAAGTTCAGGTTAATGTGGTGGATTCGAATAAGCCCCACGAGTATCATTGCCGGTCGCGGGATTTTCTTCCGGATGGGTTCTAGTCCGAGGTGGAGAGCCAGTGTACCCGATGCACAGCCTTGAGTACAACACAACGCCGATAGAATCATCGAAACGGATTTATCGTATTCACGAATCTGCAAGTTAACGTAAGATCTTCAAGTTATAATCTTTCATTGCAAACATGTCACAATCTTACGCCTCACATTTCGGCATCAACAACATTCCCTACGGGATAGCACACTCGTCGAAACGATCTTCACCTCAAGTTGTAACTCGAATCGGAGACCAAGTCCTGTTTCTGGCTGAACTCTCAAAATTTGAGCCTTTTGAAGATATACGCCAGCCTCTAGCGGAGATCTTTGCAGAAAGAACGTTGAACAGTTTTGCTACTCTTCCAAAAGATGCTCAGACCCAATTGCGAGCTGCTATCCAGGCAGCATACAAAGCCGGTCTTCACGAAAGCTGCTCCGAAGATATCAAAAACGTGACAATGCACCTCCCTGTGCAAATTGGCGATTTTACCGATTTCTCAGTGTCACGCGAACATGTCACTAATGCTCCAAAAGCGCTGTTTGGTGTAGCAAAACTTCCTGCTACTTTCCATAGCTTCCCAATGGGCTATGCAGGTCGCTGTTCATCCATTTATGTTTCTGGGACGCCCATATTTCGTCCAATGGGACAGTATGTAAAGGATTCCAGGACCGTTTACGGCGCATCGAGAGCGCTGGACTATGAGTTCGAAGTCGGTGCAATCGTCGGCCAACCGGTGGTACCTGGATCAAACGTATCAGCGAAAGATATGGATGTGCATATATTCGGTTTGGTTCTGGTGAATGACTGGAGTTCGCGCGATATCCAAGGATCCGAGATGAGAGATCCGTTGGGACCTATGAATGGCAAAAACTTTGGGACATCGATATCGCCATGGGTCATCACTTTGGATGCCCTTAAGCCATTCGAAACCCCCGCCGTTTCCCACGAACAGCCTGTCGCTGGGTATCTAGACGATCCGAATAGTGTAACGTATAACCTAGCTATTGAGGCGGAGATCGTTCGCAATGGTACAACCACATCGATTTGCAAGGTTGGTTTCAGCCATATGTATTGGACATTTAGACAGATGCTTGCTCATAATGCAATTGGTGGCTGTCCGTTAAATACGGGCGACCTACTGGCATCGGGAACAGTATCAGGAGTGACAAAGCAGGAGCTTGCTTGCTTGATGGAACTGACGATGAACGCAAAGGAACCAGTAACTCTTGACGATGGATCTGAGCTGCGATACTTGGAGGATGACGATATTGTGCGATTCACTGCTATAGCCGGCCATTCGGGTGCTGGTGTTGGGTTTGGCGAATGCGTCGGTCAAATCAAACCTGCGCGCGCGCTTTAGGTCGTCTTATAACGACATGAAGAATATATTGCCATCCTGCATTTTCAACGAAACATCGTCTAAGATCAACCTAGTTGCAAGCGAATTACAGTATGAGACCTATCTAACGCTTATTAGGTGGGGTTATGTAGTCTAGATCCAATTTAGCCACAAAGCTGGGGTTGCCGTGGGAATGTCAACGCTTTTTCTCCACCTTCCGATTATCCCCATGGGGGTTTCTATACGAGATCTAGCGCTCGCTCGGGTTATCCCTGAGTGATATATCTATCGTTCTTTGTACAGTCACACCACACTCAGACGAGGTTCTCATCATTATGGCAGGCTTTAAACAGGCGTTCAGTCTTTCGAAAGCCGAGGTTAAGAATGCAACGCCTCCTGGAACTGTTACACTGATAGGTACGTAATTGCTGTTGTGCCTGTAATTGCGGTTAAGTGTTGTTGCAGAACATCTCGAATGGACCACATCAAACCAAATACACGATGAACTACGCTTGGTTCCCCAGCCTTCGGCCGATCCAGCCGATCCCCTCAATTTTTCTCCATTACGCAAATACGCACTACTATTTTCTATGTGTCTGCTTCCTTTCGTCGTGAACTTCACCAGTGCGTCGATCAGCAGTGCTCTGCCTATTTATGCATCTACACCCATCTTTGGGCTTCCTCCAAAGTCGTTCGCTGACCTGGGGCATCTACTCGCCGTATGAAGTACCTGAATGAGCAAGACATCTTTAGGCTCATAGCTTTCTAGGTCAACATTCTTATGCTCGGTGCATCCAACCTGCTATGGGTTCCTCTCTCGAATATATTTGGGCGTCGACCTGTCGTCTTGATCAGCCTTCTTGTTTTAGTACTCTCTTCTATGTGGGCTGGTCTTTCCACGAGCTTTGAAAGTCTCCTCGCCGCGAGGTTTTTTATGGGCGTTGGTGGAGGCCCGGCAGACGCTGTTGCGCCCGACGTTGTGGGCGAAATTTTCTTCGTACATCAGCGTGGAAGAGTCATGGTGTGTACAAGTCCAAGCTTTTAAAGAATTTGGGAATGCTAATAATATGACGGCCTTCTATACTGTCTTCCTAGCCATGGGGTCTTTTGTTGGACCTATCACTGGTGGTTACATCGCTGCCCACCACAGCCTTGCCTGGCTTCACTGGACAAATGTAATTCTCGCTGCGGTTGCCTTTGTAACATGCTTCTTCTTCCAGCCAGAGACACTCTATAAGCGCTCTATCACTTCCGAAACAGAGACTGCTGGTACAGACAAACCGAGTAGGGAAGAAAAGGAAGTCGTCCCCACTACAACGGCACTTCCCATTCCATCCTATGCACCATATACGTTCATGCGCTCTCTGAAACCATTTAACTACCATGGAGGCATTGGCCGGAAATTCCTCGCTCCTTACCTTACACTGAGGCTCCCTGGTGTTTGGCTCGTCTCATTTTGGTACGCTGGCCTAGTCGGCGCTATTGTCACTATCAGCATGGTAGGCGCCCAGATCGTCTCTATTCCACCTTATCTCTGGGGTTCAGATGCTGGTCTCATAAACGCTGGTGCTATGGTTGGTGCAGCGCTCGGTTGCATCTACACATACTTCCTTTCGGACTTTACGACAAAGCGACTCGCGAAGAAAGACCTGCACGGCTTCAGCGAGCCAGAATCTCGCATCATTACTGCCATACCTAGTCTTGCTATCTCTACAGCTGGCACCTTCATTTTCGGCTTCGTAGCACAGAACCCGAGTCCGAAAGGGTGGGTTGGGCTGCAAGTCGGATACGCGATGGTGGCTTTCGGGCTGATGCAAGCGCCCAGTGTCGGGTTCAATTACATCATTGAGTGTTACCCGCGAATTGCTGGAGATTGCTTTGTTGCAGTTACGTGCTCAAGAGCAATCATTGCATTTGCGTGGACCTTCTTCGTTGGCAGTTGGACAGAACACAGAGGTTATGCGGAGCCCTTTGGTATCTTTGGAATGCTTCTTGGGTTATTTGCGATGTTGACTTTTGTTTTTTGGGCATGGGGAAAGCGGTTTAGGATTGCGACCACCGGCTGGGTTATCTCAACTTAACGATAGAGTCTGCTTGTACAACTGATGTGATCGAGGGGTAATAAGAAATAAACTTTCGGTGTTGTTACTCGTATCGTTCCTGCGAAAGCAAAATAGCTAAAAATGAAGATACGGAATACTGTTTTTAAAGCCTTATATAGGCTATATCTTTCTGTATTTTGTAAGTTAAACATTATAAAAGATGTTATGGACCTATTTTTCTTTTCCTTTTTCGATCCTTCGCCTGAAAATAGTATATCCGATTTTTCGTATTCATAAGAGAAAAGAATTCCTCAAGAAAAGGGAGACTTCAAGATTTCGAATATCGAGCTTGTGGTTATGATACCATAACACGTTGAAGCCCCAAATTATATCATGTTTGCTGCCTAGGGTTTCATGGGCTTCTCATCTTGCGTTTTAGCATAGCTACAGCCAGCGCCTCTCAAGATTTGATTAATTGTGACAGTACATTAACTACAAAGCTCAAGCTTGTTGCGAAATCCACTTCCCGATTGTAAACTGGCTATTACACATATTGACCAACTCCCAATCCTCGGCACCCAGCACGCACTCATCTTTTCCGTCCTCGCTGCTATCTACAGCACCAGCAACAAAACAAGCGGCCATGAAATGGTCATCCGTCCCATGTGCATCCCTAAATTGAGGGTGCTTCATCAACCTTGTCACTGCACTCACCAACGCTCCCTTTTTCATTCCTACACGACAATTCCTAACAAACACATCCTCCACACTTTGTCTGAACTCTAACATCGGGGCCTCAGGAGGCACGGGTTGTGCGAAATTATCGGTATACCTTAACATCTGCCACCAGTGGTTGCGATATAGATTGTGCACAGCCCCGCCGGTTCCAATGATGAGATAGTTTTCTTGTCTCAGCTGTGCAACAATACTGCCAACACGCGCATGCAAATGTGGATCAAATCGCGCGTTCATGCTGATAATTGTAGTTGGAGGACACCCTTCCGGGAACATCCTGATAAGAATCAGGTATGTATCGTGGATCCAATCGAAACTGTCGTTACCTCGAGCGTCGAAACCTGCTTCGTTGAGCATCTGGATGACGCGCGCACCAGTCTTAAGGTCTGGGACAAGTTTATAGTCGACATATTTTGAGGGGTGAACATATGCGACGGGAGATTTGGAGGGACTAGAATTCATAGCAACATCGATGCGATTTGTGCCTGGATATGTTAATGGCGGGTATATGATACAAGTTGGGCTTCTAGCGGCCTACCTCGTGCATCCCAATGAGCGCCCATCATTATTACACCGGTGATATTGTTGACGAGGGCTTCGTCACCGCATTTTTTCCAGTACGTTGCTGACTTTGACTCTTCACCAAGCATCATAGTCGAGCCATGTGAGAAGAAGTGAACTGGTGGTAGAGGCATGGTGACCTTGAGGAAACGAATGTGCGACAAGATACGATATAGAAATAAGATTTGGTATAAGGCCTTCACTAAGAGATATTTAGCGGACCAATTTGAATCGCTTTAGTGAATACAATAGTCACGTGTTCAAGGTCAAGAGTACGCAGGAATTCGAGTTTCCAATTGACGTCTTTTCATCATGTTCCCCAAATCTAAAGTTTGCAATTCTAGGTTGATGTTTGCATCCTGGCCCGCGCCATAGTAGCGCTAGGGAAGTGGAGAGCGAATCTAAGTGCCGTAGCCGAGGTCTCCAAAGCCGTGACCTAGCTGCGACCCCAACCGTCTAATCTCTCCGCGGGTCATAACATCGCCTGTCTCCCCAGGCTCTTCTCCACATTCTGCCCCGACGCGTTCCTCCCCTTTCCCGCCCCAGATCCTCACCCGACGCTCACGCAACCCCGGACTATGGACGCTACGCTAGACTCTGCGTCCGTCCCTAAGCCGGATGCGAAAGAACGCCTGTTCCAATGCAGCACATGCAAACGCTCCTTCATTCGCGTTGACCACTTGATGCGCCATGTTCGGTCGCATACGAAGCAGAGGCCATACGTGTGCCCCACTTGCTCAAAAACATTTGCAAGGGTGTAAGTGAATTATGCCATCGGTTAAAGTGAGACGCGCATGCAATACCTCCAGACCCCAGCACATAATACAATAGCGTGCAAGAACCATAGTTGAGTGCTGTTTAGAGATCTACTCAAACGACACATTGCAAACCATTCTTCTGAGAATGTGAAGAAGCGTTCAAGATCGAATGTTCGTCCGAGCCGAGCGGTGCAAGCTTGCGAAGCGTGTTCAAGAAGTCATCTCCGTTGCGAGGATGAGAAACCTTGTAGCAGATGTCGACAAAAAAACATAGAATGCAAGTTTGAGTTCGACGCGGCTCAAGATTTCGATGCTGCCCGGGACTTGCTGGATTTTTCAAACGAATTCCATATAAATCCGCCCCATGTATCCTCACCTAATACCACGATTGAGTCGACAATTCAGGAAAATTTGCAAGAAGTAACTATGAATGTAGAGCAACATGACATAATCCAAAGAGAGGATACAGAATTTACGAACACTGGAGCATCTACTATGCAGATTGCAGAGCCTTCAATGGTGTTCATGCATGACGCAGCACCATCTTTTAGTGAAGAGTCGCCGGGGGATCAATCTCTGCCCGATTTCCTACGCTACATGCCACCCCTGGATGCCGCGTTATCAGGAACCGCTACCCCACGTGGGTTACTTGACTTTAGCTTTAACTGGGACCTAGATTTTGGTGGATTCGATTTCGGCTCACTCGATCAACCGTTCACCCAAGAAAATTTGAATGACAATACTCGTGTGCCAGATATGCAAGTTGTCGACCAACCCGCGCATGAGAGAACTACTCATGAGATTGCTGTGGCAGTGAGAGCTGAAGCATTTAACCAGAGCGTGTGGCGTTACGTGCCGAAAGGCGCCAATCCAACTATAGCAGAACAGTCCAACCTAGCGCTTCCTAACGGAGAAAGTGACAACCAATCGCCATCACAGATGCCGTCGCGCGCAATAACCAAAGAGCGGCTGTCGTACACTACTAGAGATAAGCTTCTTGCGATTGTGCTCGATGCGTCCAGTACAGAAAACGCGAAACGGATAGCAGGAGGATTTCCGTCCCTTGAGCTCTTGGATGGCTTAGTCCAGATCTTCTTCGTAAATGCTTCAATCAACGCCTTACCATGGATACACCTTCCCACCTTTTCGCCCGCAGAGGTGCATCCGTTGCTGCTTGCCTGTATCGCAGCAGCTGGTGCATTTTATTCACCAGAGGCCTTGTTGCAGAATCTGGGACTCGCCTTGCATGAGGCTGCTAGGCACGGTCTTGCTAAAACAATTGAACAAGACAATAGCTTGATCCGAGATCTGCAATACCTACAGGTAGGTAAAAGACACTATGCAATTAACCAAGGCAGTCTTGCTCCCTAAAATAAATATTTACGCTGACCGTGCAATCCTCTCAACAGATTCAATTGATAATGCTAGAAACAGGCATGTGGAGTGGGATAAGCCGCAAAATGGAGATTGCCGAGAGCTTCCTCCAGCCTCCTATCACTATGCTCCGACGTGGGGGACGTTTTGGCCGCTCAATTTGGAGAAAGATCACCCCAACAATGGATGACACCGGCCAGGTTTTGGAAACTAAATGGAAAGAATGGGTTCTACAAGAAAGCTGGCTTCGCATTGTCTATCGATTCTTCGAATGCGACTGCCAGTCTTCGTTGGCTTTACTTAAACCTCCACTCATCTCTTACGCTGAGATGAAACTTCCTCTTCCATATTCAGATTTTTTGTGGCATGCGCCATCAGCCAGTGCTTGGAAGGCGGCATATTTGGCTAGTTCTATTACTACAACTAGGAGACCGACACTCTATGACTGCATGGAAGATTTGGACCATGTCAGCCAGTATTCTATTGGCGGCACAGCGTACCTTTATATGATCTGGGGTATGATATGGGAGTACCGACAAATCACGGCTCTGACGGCCAAGACCCACTTCGCCAACGATCTCTTGCTGGCATCTCGACACCAGGATCTGACTAAGCTTTGTGAGGATTCTCGTGTCAGCCAAGTGTCATCTACTGTCCAAGTTGAGATAATCTTAGAGGCATTACTCATGCACTTGAATGCACCCTTAGATGACGTGCAAACATTTGCTGGTATCGCCGGGCCAGATGAAGCAAAATATGCATATACTACTTTGCGCGACTGGGCTTCGACGGGAGAAGCTCGACAATCTTTACTACATGCATCCAGAATACTACAGCTTTCAGAATCACTGCCCCGGAACACTCTCCAAAACTTCTACGCCATGACAGTGTACCATGCTGGCCTAGTGTTGTGGGTATACGGGCTACTGAAGCGCACGAGCGGTGCCAACACCCTGGATCCAGATCGGCAAACAGTGATATTAGGCGGAAAGGACGATCGAGACGTTAAAAAGTTTATTAAAGTCAACCGTGGAGAGCCAGCTATAAGAAGCGAGGGATTGTCGGTCACGGTTTTATTGCGCAATGCATCAGATATTATGGGGCTAGTTCTGCAGCTTTTGCGGCGCAATCACGATTACACGAATGGTGGTTATCCGCGCTTGGTTGACAGTTTGGTACAACTGATGACCAGTCTGCAATCTGCATCGAAATGATTGGGTGAAAAATTACAACTACTTACTACCATTTTGATTTGAATCCACAATTTACCGTATACTATAAGAAAGAGGTCAGCAACTCCAAAAGACTTGCAATCTAATACTATATTCAATTTTATAAGATGTTATTTTTTGAAAGCAAGAAGTCGGAAGTAAGGTAATAACTACCGCCGTAAGTAGGCTCTTGTATACCTTTATTTTCCTCTCTAATGTAGTTCAAATTCCCTGATAACGGCCTCAAAGAAGTATCATTGCATCTGATTTTATCTTTTCTAGAAGGATGCTTCTTCAGATCATGTAAGTGCCTGACTAATCTGTTACGAGTGTTAGTCAGCCCCCGCAATCTAGTTAACGACGATCCTGCACGATCTCCACATTCCGATCTGTTCAGCCTTTCACATCCAGCCATAAGTGGTCATCAGGAGTTTGGCTCGGCTATTCGGTATAATCTAACGCGACAAATAGAAGAATAACTTAGCCGTTTGAGAAAATATCCAGCATATCAGTTGGGGTGGTCTAGAATTTGTCACCCGGTTGCGCTTGTTTTCTTTACTACTTTCATCCAACTCATACAAATACCTAGCTTCAGTATGGACTCTTCCACCACTGACGTTACAGCTGTGCGCATTGATGGCACAAATAAAGTTTCTCACGGGGTAAAGCCCCTCAACGTCGTCATTGTTGGAGCCGGAATTGGTGGCCTGAGCGCCGCTATCATGCTTCGACAACAAGGGCATCTCGTTACCCTTCTCGAGCAATCCCGATTTGCTAATGAACTGGGGGCTGCTGTGCATATGGCTCCAAACGCCACTGGGCTGCTCCTCAGAATGGGAATAAACGCCGAAGAACTCGGAGCAGTGCCATGCAAGATAATGACGCAGTCTAAGCCGGATCTTAGTCTCATTTTTGAGGTACCCCTCTGGAGGCAAGCAGGACGTTGGCAACACCCATGGCTTCTCGCTCATCGTGTTGATCTTCATTCCGAATTAAAGAAGCGTGCAACCATGGAAGAGGGCTTGGGTGCACCTGCTGTACTCCGAACTTCCAGTAAAGTTGCAAGCGTCAGCACAGACGGAACAGTTACTTTGGTGACTGGAGAGACAATACAAGCAGATCTTGTAGTTGGAGCTGATGGCGTACATTCGAAGACCCGCTACGCGCTATCTTCAACACCAGCAGATGTTAAGCCCTTTGGATCCGGCAAAAGTGCGTTTCGCTTTACAATTCCACGCTCTCGAGCACTCGAAGATCCCGATACTAAGCCATTGGCTGAGAAAGAAGGCCAGATGAATTTGTTCATGGGCCGCGATCGACGAGTTGTTATCTACCCAACGCGCAATCATGAAGTTTTGAATTTTGTTTGCATCCATCCAACAGCTGAGTCAGAACAGAAAGACCAAACGGCCGACGACTGGCAGAACTCAGCAAATCTGGATAAAATGCTAGCCGTGTATAAAGATTGGCATCCTACTATCCTCAAAATTCTAAAAATGGCCGACGAAGACACACTGAAGGTCTGGGACTTGCTAGATATGGCGCAACTTTCAACCTGGACCGAGGGAAAATTAGTACTAATTGGCGATTCAGCTCATCCATTCACGCCACGTAAGCCAGACTATGATCCGAAGGTATATAGTTGTTGCTGATTAGAAATAGATCAAGGTCAAGGAGCAGGTCAGGCAATTGAAGACGCTGCGTCCCTCGCGTGTGTTCTTCCTCTTGGCACTCAACTGGACGAAATCCCCTCGCGTCTGAAGATTTATGAGGAGTGCAGATATCACCGCGCATCTCGGATTCAAGAGTATTCTCGTATTGCAGGAAAAGATTTAGGCGACGGCCCACCTCTTGATACAATTCGCTACACAGACGAAAACTTCGGACACGACGAATGGCACTACACAACCCAAAAGCTGCGCCAGTGGGAATGGAGCCGGAAGCCGAACTCGTATCTTCGCATGCCCATTGCATTTGGTCCGTTTCCGGGGCCAAGACAAGACCATTTTGGCAACCCACGTGACTGGAGTAAGTCGACCTTCACGACAGCCAGCATCAAATTTCGTACCTCACGTACATTGCTGGAGAACTTTTTCCCAACTTCCGAATTCAAGTTTGTCGCCGCGGATACAAATTGTTTTGCTACTTTCTCGTTCTCTACTCTGGGAAATCTTGAATGGCTGGGCGGCCATGGTTACAGTCACTTCGGACTATACATTCACGGCGTTGAACACACCCAAGGCTTTGGAAAGAAGAGAACAGGATCCTTCCTTCCGGTGCTTTTTGAGAATCTCGCCGATCCTATCATTAGTGGACGGGAAGAACTGGGCATGCCGAAGGTCTACTGCAGTCTCGATGCAGCTAAGGTTTCAGATACGTGGAGGCTTACAGCTGGTTGGATGGGCAACAATTTCCTCGACATGTCCCTCACAGGACTAAAAGAGCAACCTGCTACAACACAGGCGCAGGAATCTGGTACATCATCGCCGAGGGTAGGCAAAGGGCTCATGTTCTATAAGTACATTCCCAAGACTGGCACCTTAGCAAAGAATGATAAGAGTGAATCAGATGCAGAGTACTTGGGCTTCGTAGAAGAATCACATGAAGCACTAAAGGTAGAAACGACTCTGGTTGCCGAGAAAGCGGAGCTGAAGTTCAATACTTTAGACTGGAAGAGACTGCCTACTCTGCGTCATATCATTGAGCGCTTGGCAGAAATTCCGGTTTACGAAGTTGTGGAAGCCAGGATTGTGCAGGGTACCGGTGGCAGTGACTTGAGAGATGTGCAGAGAATAGTTTGAAAGCGTAGTCGCATATCAGCACCTTAATGGGATGATTATAATGTATCACTATGAATGTAACCAAAACCAGCAAACAAGCTAAATATAGTCATTACCGGGATATTGTGTGGAAATTCTTACCACTGAATATCTAGTGAAATACTAGTTCATTAGTCCAATTACTCCCCAATTCAAGATTGATTGGCTCGGAAAATTTTGATAAAGAGCGATAACAATATATTGTGTTCAAGAAATCACGTGACTATCACTCATACTTAATGGACATACTGAACCTACACAAAGGCATAAGCTTATCTTGAGACCTAGTGTATAGGTTGGCTGACAGCTCCCACAAAGAGATGAAAATTGGGGAATCCTTTCCTTAGGGGGGTTGAGACCCTTGTTAATATTCGCGTTACCTTTGTGATTCATACACGTAAGGTTTTGTGTTCGATAAATAAGATCAAAATGTCAAGCAACCCGAGGATCCAATCCCAATAAGCCGGAAGAACGGTAACGCATATCTCGACTAAGTGCTCCTTATTTTAGTCTATCCACTCCTTACGCAGAGATTAGTTCACCGAGTAGTATAATTACCACTCGCCTCCAATTTTATATCCAACATTCCATACCCGACCAAATGTAGCTCTCCAAATCTTACTGGCAGTCTACATGATGTCAGCAGATTCCGTTTCATCGTTTGGCATGATACACTCACTGATTCAATTTGTACTCCCGTAAACATGACATTGACAAATGCCCTCTCAACCCCATTCTGGTACACTCTGCGCTGAGATTGATCAAGATTCATGTTGACAGGTCGATAGGGTGGGACCCGTCGCTCGTCTGTTGTCCAGTTGGGTGGGTTAAAAGGTGATGAGCAAGTACTAGGATGCGCGTTCAGCGCTGTATCAAGAGGAGTCGTCTCCGGTGTGTGGTGTAAATCGTAGTCGGCTAGAACGGCCCGGATATTATAAGTTTGAGCGTTCGATGTGGTAGTAACGGACATGGTGGGCGAATGTTGGGTCACAAAGCTGGAGGCAAGAATAGCTGTGACAATATTTCGATCGCGATCTAAGGACTAGGTACACGCGACATATTCTGGCAAATCGTAAGATCAATTAGGTTGTGGGGCGCGGACGTGTCGGCCCCCGCGTGATGGACATGTGGGGTAGTGTCGGGAGGGTGGAGGGCCTGGCCCGAATCTTTGAAGGGACCTCGGCTGATGCATCTGAGAACATTAGTGGCATGTACAAGGGCTTCTGCAGATGGGGCGCATTTGATTGCATCAGATAAACATCTTCATTGCGGATCTGGACACACAAATCATATCTAGTCAGTCGCGAGAGTTGCCGCTACAATTGGCTTTTTTTCAGCCTTTATTGCATTTCTATAAACTGTAACACAATTCTAAAACAATATTCAAGCTATAAAGTAATGTCGGGCTCACCGTCAAAAGCAATCGCAACTCTTCGTGGAACGTCCCGAACAGGGCGCTGCCACAACGCCTACTTTCGTCAGGAACAACTGAAGTCTCTACACGATACCTTGCGCACAGGAACCCAATCCATCATATCCGCAATACGACACGACACAAATAACACCGATGCAGAAGCCTGCATCGAAGTTGCTACAGCATTAAAAATCGTGAAGGAACATCACGAGTCGATAAATCCAAAGGAAGAGTTGGAAGCAGAATACAGGATTGCGCAGGGAGAGAATGCGCTGCAACGAACTGAACCAATCGGGGTGATTTATTTGGAAAATATATCAGGACATACTCCATTTTTAGCTGTGGTGAGCCCATTAAGTGCGGCTCTAGCTGCAGGAAATTGCATCGCACTCAAGGTCAAACGTTTGCTTACCCCTCCTATGTGCCTGGCTGATCGTACTATTAGCTCGAGAACACATTACGGGCGCTTCCGTCAATACTACGCACATTGTTTATTCAAGCTCTGGACCCGGACATATTCCAAGTCGTTTCGTCCACACCACCCGATGACGCGCTTGCCGAATGTCTGGCTATTTTTCAAGATTTTTACAAAGACGAATCCTCGCATACACAATATGCATATTCAACGGGCCGAGTTGTTGCAGTCGTAGATCGAACTGCGGATCTCTCCTCTGCAGCTGAAGCCCTCGTGGCTGCACGCTTTTCCTTTGGAGGCACCTCACCCTATGCTCCTGACCTTGTTCTTGTCAATGAGTTCTCAAAGCGCGATTTCCTCGAGCATGTTCTCCACCATGCTATTCGTTATACTGCAGCAAGCACGTCTACAGCCCCCATCAATAAGCTAGGTTCGACAGCATCAAGGAACTCAGACTTGCAAGATGCGCTCGCAAGTTTACAGGAAAATAAAAACTGGCAAGCAGCCGTGCTCACCCAATGGGACGCAGGCGCAATCCTCGATCTTACCAACACCCATATTACTCATGTTCCACTGCCCCCAAAGTTGAACGCACCAGTTCTTTGTGTATCAGCAATTTCATCACTAGACTATGCCATCGACTTGATTGCGGGTGAATTAGATGCAAAGCTCATCGCTGCATACCACTTCGCGTCCCCCACGCATGCGAAATATTTAGCGCAATTCATTCACGCCGACGTCTCCTTTGTCAATCACATTCCCCAGGCACTACTTTTAGGTTCTGTAGCGCCATCCTTTCAGCCGTTCGATCTTTTCAAGAGATATAACAAAAACCATTTTATACGAAAATCACCGGTTATCATCAAGCCGCTTGACAACAACATGACAGTAAAGACGTCGCGTGACGCGTCAAAGTTCTTAGCCGAAGCGGCGCGGGAGATCAAATCTGACAAGCGCGCCGAGTGGATAGCCATTGGTTACTTTGAACAGGGAATTTTGATTGGCTTAGGTATCTATGGAATTCCATTACTAACTTGTTTGAGTGCTAGCTTGTTTTTCGGAGTGAGGGCTGGGCTGAGGAGATGGGCGATAATATGATATGGAACTCATATTTTAGCATTTCCCTTGACTCAGTTCTTGGGTTTTTGAAGTTTCTGTGTGATGAGATTATTCTGTTTTCGGACTGAGAAGGGAAACGAGGCGTAATATATTGCAGAGCACACCATGGATATATATCATCGTTTATTGCTATCATGCCTTCTAAAACTAATTTAGAAACCTACTCTTAATGTCTGGAGTGGTTTTAATAGGCAAAACATCGTAAATGCAAACTTAAAGTGTTTCGAACAATATATTGCTACTATGTACCGCCTAGCTATCCATCAGATTGAAAGGAAAGAAACCTTAAATCCATCTTTCGTGCCAAATGCGCATAAAGTATATGAGATCGGCAGAGTGGGAAGCATATGATCATATAGCCCAGAAGATCCTTAAACAGCCATATTCCCCAGGTGAGGCAACTGTTTTCAGCCAATTCATACTTTTTGTATTCATGTATAATCGCATACTTCCAAGCAACCTAATGTTCTCGTACAAATGAAAACAAAAGCGATACACGACCTAGCGAGATACCAATTTACGCTTCTCAGCTACTTCGATTCCCAACCTTTCCTAAAGGCCTTTGCTACTCTTTTGTATATAGACAACTTTCTTTTAGGCTCTGCAGGGGCGGGTGCCGACCAATCACGGTCGCTTGCAGCTGTTCCATTTGACCTATGGAAAGCTCTTCTCGCGATTGAGTCTATGGAAAATTTCCTCGGGTGCTGAGTTTTCTCCCGCGGGAGATCGAGTGACTGAAATCGAGGACTTATGCCTTTGTAAGCGCTGTGGGAGTTTTCCACTTGATGAATGTCTCTATCGCTATTGTCGACAGGGTGTGGATTTTGACGGATATCAGGCAAAAATGGGAACAGTGCAAGAGATGTTGTTTCAGATGACTTGGGCAAGTTTTGGTGGGAGGAGTGCGTTGACTGATGCCTGGACGTATCAATGGTAGGCTTTCCGTCCAACCTTTGTTCTGCCTTTCTCTTTGACTTGTATACAGGCACCTTTGAAGAAGAATTTGCTTTGTGTCGAGGCGGTACCTTCGCAGGTATAACGGAAGGTTTGACAGATGCAGGCGATGAGTGTGTGGTCTTCTCCGAATGCAGGACCTGGGGCCGTGGCATATTCTCTGTAGCTTTTTCGTCGTGCATTGTTTCTTTCGTAAACGTAGACTTCCGGTTGTTTGCGTGTGGGTAATTGTCCGTACCCGATGGAATGGGTATTGGGCTACTAGGGCTTACCGTTTGAGTGCCCAGGATAGTGACAACTCCATATTCCTCTTTCTTGTAACGCTGTTCCCTTCTCTCAAGCTCGATTTCTAGTACACGCGTGCCTGGATGAACCTTTCCGTTCAATCCGTTATCCTCAACATCGAAGTAGACGGCCCATTCACCGGGTTGCTCTTCTACAGCACACCAACCTTCCCACTTGTGTAACGTTACTCTGCGACTGTGATTCGTGCAGTCAAATGGACCGGTGATATTTCCATCAGCGTCCTTCCGTACACCGTAACGTAGCTGGTAGGTTGCGGCATCGACGTACATCCAGTTCATAATAGGTAGGTGAATGGATGTCTTTGTTACTAGGCCCTCATATGCACTATCCGGATACGGTAAGTAGTAGCCACAAGCCAAAACAGGTTCCTCGTGGTCTTGAAATTCGCAATCAACAAACATCTAAGAGAGCGGTCAATCTCCTGATCATCAGGTTAGATGTGGGAAGACACATACTCGCCCATCTCGGAGGACAAGGGGCCTGTCGTTGATTTCGCGTGCCCGTAATGATGGCTTGATGCAATGCGCAATAAAATTGCATCTTCGGGATCGATGTTCTTCTCTTTTGTCTTTCGACTGTGCTTGTCGAATTGCTTCCTGAGTTCCCAAGAGGCCTGGCACGGTGGTCATAGTAACGAACAGTGACATGAGTTAGAAAAGGAGGCTGTCTAGCGCGATGGGTATATTTTGCATAGGATACCTGCAGGACGTCTTTATTGTCGGTGGCCTGATTGACTATGGCAAGGTTTCAGTGCAGAAAATCGGAAACTTCCGGAACTCAACGGAATATTTTTTCTGAAGGCCAGAAAAAGAAACACGACGTGCGTCGGATGTAGTGGCTGGGCTGAATGTAACCGTGTACTATGTCAGGAATTGAAAGTTACTACCTTCCACTGCATCTACCCTCTATACCCAACCAGCCTTCTAAACGATCAATTATATTCAATTCGTGTCTTTACATAACAAAATATATAATTTGCTGTAAAAACAAGTACTCGTGTAAGAAGCACGACAACATTCTCCCCCTTAGAATTTTTTCCAGCCTCTCAATTTTTTGAGTGCTAGCTTGTTATTTTTAGGTCGCACCAACATCAGAAGTCCTATGTGGGAATGGTGTCCGACGTGAGGACTGACTACGTGTGAAGCTCAGGGTCCATTATGACAAGTACCCCTTGTCATCTAAGATTTCCCCGCACTTCCCCGCCCCTATTTCTTTGAGTATCTTGTGCTGCAAATGACTAGTCTCCCTAGATCTTTGATGAGTTGTCAAGACAAGGTTATGAAAACTCCGGGTGCTTCGCATGTTGCAGTAGGCGTGTTTCAAATCAATTCCCAACGACGTGCTCTGTTGGTGAGATGCAGCCCGGAGAAAAGGGTCCTAAGATTTTTGCGGGAGTGGATGCGGTGCTTACAGTTGCCGAACTATCATAGCTGCACTATGGTGGGGCTTCGGCTCTTTCCATTTGCCTAGGCGCCAAATGCACGTCTAAACATCAAACACCGTGAAAGGTGTAGGTGCAGCATAATGGTGTGATAATAATGGGGCTAATGTGTTGTACACGATCCTCGACAAGGATGTTGCCGGCTCGGCCCACTAGTGTAGCACCAAAGTTGTGTTGACTATCGTCGCTTCAACATTTCATTCGGCTACTAGGACCCTCACGATCTTCCCGCAAAAGGATCGCGGGAGCTGCACGATCACTCGTAATCAATCCTTCGTTGCGGCTGGTAACTTCGGCAGCGACCTCATACGAGCAAATCGTACGTTACGGCGAGCTCCTACGACGTGATCCTTGTACAGGTACAACACCTTGATGTCAACAAAAAGAAATTCTTCAATTCCTCGGTGGTCTGACATTGGGCAGGCTCGTCAGACTTCGAGGTATATAAGTACACGCTAAAGGCAGATATTTAGAAGCAGCATCCTCTCACTCTTCACTACATTTCCAACATCAACATCCATCGCGAGAGCGCTCCGCTTGCTGCAATTTTCAACATTCTAAGATGTCCGCCACTCGAGAGTAAGACCTTGGAATCTGTTTTGGATACTCTCAAGGCTAACTTTTTACACAGCTCTGTTGCTTTGTAAGGCTGGTTTCTCTTTCATTCTGGGCTTAGTCACGCTGACGGTATAGCAACACCGACGACAGCCAGGCCTCTGGCGGCCGCCGTGGTCTTCCGGCCATCAGATCACCACCGAACTCTTCCCTGCATCAAACTCCGGGAAACTTGGTCAAGGGCGCGACCGATGCCAACGGTAATTTGAAAGATGCAAGCTTGATGATTGGGATCAAGCTTGACCTCGAGGCTGAAGTGCATTTGACGGCCAGGGTTCGGGGTGACATCACTGTTGGACTTTACTAGAGAGGGAATGTTGGAAGCAAGTGTCTAAAGCTGCACATGCTGGTTGTTGAAAGGGATGCTTTGTTGGGTGGGGTCCGAAATTGCCAAACATGACCAGATGTAGGATGAATAAATGAAATGCACTCCTTGATGTTTGAAGCTATCAATTGTGAGCTTTCCGTCATATTAAAGGCAAACATAGACGACCGGCATCGAGCACATGGTATACGCCAAGTTGTGTGATCTAAAAGCCCAGACCTTTCATTAGTATCAGACGCATTTGAGTGCTCTGTCTGTGGTTTTTGATTCCATAGCTACTGTGAATTCATTGCAGCTTCTTATTGACAGTATTGTGGACAAACTATATCATAGTGGGAAATATGTACTCAGACAGCCTACATATTTTTAGAAGGACTAAGAGCTATATTATTAAGAAAATCCTTTTATCCTTTCTTGAATAAGGTATAAACTGTTAGAGGGTGTTAGGCATATGCCGCTAAGAATAAACAGTAGGGAAAACCAGGCCGTATACTTAGTTCAGCGAGGCAATTCAAGTACCGGAATTCTTGACATGAATTATGCTTAAAGCTCCAGAAAACCCTCAAGAGGATTGTAAGAAGTGCCTCAAACTCTCCACGGAGATGTTTGATGAATATTTAACACCCGCCTATCCCTCACCCCGTTGATGACCCCTTTGAGGGTGTTTTATGTAGAATTTTAGAGGGGAATAAAAGATCGCAAAGACTCAAAATAGTTTCTTATATCAATTAATAGAGAGAAAGAAAAAAGCCTGCAATAAAACTCTTGCAAGAGTATGCACTGTGTTGTCGCAACGCATATAATGTTGTTTGCTCCAGAAATTACTGTTGGAACCATCAGATTCCTATGGTATTGGGAACATCATATCCCTATGACGTCAATACCATGTCCCGTGATCCCATTCTTCCTCTCCCTTTGTTCACCCCCTTCTTTCGCTCCCTTCCTCGCTATGACTCATTGCGCCTGCGCGCCATGGCCTATAGCGCTCCGTGCGCTACAGGAGCTTCCTCTATATAAACTCCTCCATAGTTCTCTCTCTATAGAATCAATCGTCTACTCTCATACAAAGTTATTGCAGCTGCAGACCGATTCAACCCGTGCACCTATTGCCGTGCCAACAATTACCATCAATACTTTTGATTCTTTATGTTATTTCGATCTTTTCTTCCGTAACGGACCCCCTCATAATAATTTCTAACTTCTAATAAACATAAACTTTGTATACTAACTCCAGTTATAAAAAAAATGGGGTAAGCAAAACAAAAAAGTTTAGACAAGGCAAGCGAAAAAACTTGAAACCACAGTCTCATGTCAATGCGCACGAACGAATCCAAATTACCGAAGTGTTGTATTGCTTATCAATAGGGTATAAAATCCATGACCAGCAGAGAAACCAGGACCGATGAGGTTGTAATACAGCTAGAACACCAAGCGGATATAGAACCCTAAGGAAATAATCAAACAAAAACGGCCATCAGGCCACCCAACTCTGCAAAGGGAAGGAACACCGAAAAGCGAGCCGTTACAAAAAGTGGGATCTCGAAACCGGGAACACATTAGGAGGAAATCGGTACATCCATACCGAACATAATTGATGTACCAGTTTTCTGTAACCGGCATATGAGATTCCAGCACCGTGCCTTGGACTTGATTTTGTGCCGTGCTTTGTGCCGTTATTTGTGTCAAACTTTCTACGTGTCTTGCCCTTCATCATGACTCCGTTGGTAGTTTTGCTCACGTTTTGCTCGCGGCCCATGATCCCTCTGCTAATTTGACTCGGACTTCTTCTGATAGTCCTGCTAGTGGCTGTGCTTGTGCTTCGCTTCTAAATTTCGCGCGAGTCATCTTTTGAGACATCGCTGATATTTCTGCTTGAGATTCTGCTGGTGGATCTGTTGGCAGGTCTATTGGTGGCTCTGTTTGTTTCTGAGCACGTGTCTTCCTTGTTAGCCTCGTCCCCTGCGACGCCATTACTGATTCCATGGGCAATTCTACTGGTATTGAATCTGTCAGCTCTTCTGGCGGCTCGGCTTTTTGCTCTGTTTGTGCTTCTACTAGTTTCGCTCGCTTTCTTCGTGATGTAGCTCTCACGTTCTTCCGCGACCCAGTCCGTGGCTTCGCCACCTGTGGCTCTGCCGGCGGATTAGCCAGTGGTTCTGCTTTCTTCTGTTCACTCGTCGGCCTTGCTGGTCCCGTTATCTGTGAGCCTCCCGGTTGCTCCGCCTGCTGCTCCCGCTCCGACCCTTCCAGTGGTCCAGTTTCTGAATCTTCTAATACCTCCATTTGCACCTCGATCTGTGGATTTGCTCGTGTTTTAACTTTTGAACGAGTTGTTGTTGTCCACTGCGACTCTGCTTGCCGTTTAGAAGCCGACGAACTTGTATTTGCTTGGGCATTCTCTCTAGAAGCGCGATACATCAAGTCGTAAACATTCGTTAGTTCGAAGCCCCCAGATTTAGAAGCTGAAGCATTCGAGGGAGGATAGCGGCTTGGCTTACCCAGCAAATTAGTACCCGGTTGCTTGTTGGGTCCGCTGATCCTGGGTAATATACCAGGGCGCTGATCAGATGGTAGTTCATTCAAGGGGTACAATCTAGGTTGAGCGGTAGAATCCAACTCAGAGATGGATGAGACAGTGGATGGTAGTTGCGAGGTGTCGACGTTGACGTCGCCAGCCTGACGCTGGAAAGCAGAAGAATCCTCCGCCTGCGCGCTGGTACTCGTCAAGGCTCGTGCCATGCGCTCGATCCTCCGAATTTCGTTGCGTGGCATGTTATCGAGAATAGTGACAGGGTCGAAATCTTCCGTATCACTCTCCTGCGCAGGCGCAGCTGCAACCTGTATCTGAGTTTCAGTGGCTGCTGTGGTAGGCATCCTGTTACAAATAATTTCCGTGGCGTTAGCCTCCGTGGCGGTAGCTGCTCCCGTGGCAGCAACTGAAACAATAGCAGGCGCCACAGCAGAAGCAATAGCCATAGTATTAGAAATAACAGTTGCGGTAGATATAGTTGTTGATTCGGTAGCAGCAGTTGCAGGATGTGAAGGCTTGTCAGTGACCGCACTGGCTGTATCAGTCTTCTTCGTGCGCCCGGTACCGCGCTTCCGTTTCTTTGGACAGGTGGGCTGCTCGCAATTTTCAGGAACTGATGGCGGATTTCTTTTCCAAGATCGGGCATAATAAACCACTTTCTTCTTCCACATTTCGCACTTCTCCACATGCTTCTTGACAGCTTCATTTTGGCATGAGTGAAGATCCACCGTAGAGTGAGGAAGACCGCAGTTAATGCACCGGTGAGGCTTCGTGCACTCGCGGTGCCGACCCTCTTCTCCACATCGCAAGCAGCGCTCTGCATCCTTACAACCACCCTTCATGTGGCCTGTTTTGCCGCACTTGTAGCACTACTGCTCCAAAGCACGAATATCAATGGGTACACCATAAGCAACAGTATTTTCGAAAAAGAAAAAGCCCTCGCATGCCTTTTTTGCGTCCTTTGGACTGTCAAACTTGAAAATCAGCTTGCGGTTTCGTTTCTCGGCGCCCTTAAATTTGAAATGAAGTTCTTCTTTCCACTTTGCGATATTCTCAGCAGTAGGTTGAAACATGTCCATACGCTGCGTGTCCTTAAGGATAACATGGACGCAGATCTGGTCATGGTCGATTCTCGTGGTCATAGGGTTGAAACGAAGGTTCGAAAGCGTGATAAAAGTTGATCGGAATTCGGGGCTCATAATTTTCTCAAACCCTTCGTGACAGTCAAGGTACATATATGCCTTGTCCTGCTTCTCGTCCACGTCAAGCGTTCGAACACAAGAAAATGGGAATCCTTCTGTTTTCAGCTGTTCAACGTATTTCATCCGGGAGGTGTGGTCCATGTTGCGCAGAAGTTCTGCATCACCCTTGTCGAGTGTAAGCTTGATGCTAGGCACCTCATCGTAATCGGCTGTTGTGGGCTTGCTGGTAGGATCAAAGGGCATAATTGACTTCCGGAGGTCACTCATATCGGAAAGCACCTTCGCGTGCAATTTCTTCATCTCAGAAATCACCTTGTCATGCGATACTTTCATGGCGGACACCTTCTGCTCTAATCGCCTGATGCCAACCAACGCTTTGTCATCCTGAAACTGCGAATGCATAGTACCTTCATTGAACAGGCATGTAGCTTTTGACTTTCGTTGGACTTCCTGTGCGTCTAAGACCCCATCCACATGGGCCTTGAAGCGTTCCTCAGCCTCTCCCACGCAAAACTGAACAAGGGATTTCACCCATTCCTGCGATAAAGCATTCATCCTGCGTGATCAAAGCAAAGAAGACAACGGCAAGTGTGCAAATTAGAGGAAAAATAACGCAAATATTGTCAGGTTACAGAGCAAAATGTATAGAATAAGAATTCAGGACTGGGTATTGAGATGTTTTGCAAGTCAAGGGAAATGAATTTATCAACTCCAAAAATTTTGCTTAATTTACCGGTTGACCGCTCTTTCGATGACAATAAAGATTGTCTTTGCAACTGTCTGTGCAGCCATCACGGTGCTATACACAGTACTCTATAGTGTACATCGGACCCGTGACTCGGCTCGGACACCGCAAAGTCGCACGACCAATTGAATTTGTATAACAGAAAATAGACTTTCTCATTTAACTAGATATCATGCAATGAATAAGCACTAAGCATTCATTATCAGTCTCAGGGGCATGTGCTACCTAAACCCAATCTTCAATGCCGCGGGTGGGAATAGCGTGATTATTTTATCATAGATCAGGAACAATATGACATCGTGCAAGGCAGTTGGTTGCTTCAAAGAGTCAGCCAGTGGCAATCTTTCCTTAACTTGATGATAAAGAAGGCTGTGCTAGAAAACACAATTTATTGTGTGACCCTGAAGTTAATTGTGTCGAACACCACGCGCTAGGAACAGGTAAATGGTCTCAAGAATAGAGCCAGGCTAAGCGAATCACACTCACATCAAGTATAACCCGAGGCCAAGTTCTCTGCTCCGCGTTTTAGCCAGAGTTTCTGTGAGCGGTGTGAAATCGAATGAATAGGGGCGTTAGGCTCCGTAGACACTTATCCAAATATGATGAAAGAGTGCAACCGAGATGCTCCACAACTTACAGATAGTCACACCGCCCTCATCCAAAATCATTATCCCTAGTGCGCGCCACCGCCACCCGACTGTGTCAGGGCTAGTAATAGCCAGTATAGCAAAATGGGGCTAGACCTGCAACGTCCCCACAGAACGACAAGGGATAGTGTTATGGTGATCACAATGGGCAGATCTTACGGTATACTGCACAATTTTTAGTGCAGACCGATACCCATGAGTGGAGCTACAAGCCGGAAATCGGGAATAGACGCAGGTGACATATTCCTTCAGCATTGACCAAGCCAAGACATAAAAGTCATTGCGTGAAAGCTCAGACGGCAAGTCGATTGAGTAAAAAGATAAACGAAGCGTATACCCAAAGGAGAAGGTCCGAATGGGCAAACTATTGACAGAATTACCCATAAAAATCAAAGAGTGTATTCTGTGTAGATGTAAGCAGCCAAGGCTATGTCACATGATGGGTTCTCGCTATATAAGGGCGTTATACATGTCTTCTACACATACACTCCTACACTGAAATATACGCTCAATCAATTCATTCAATTCTTCACTCGTGCCACATTCTTACAGTAGAGCTATCGACTACTATGGTTCCCCCCCAATCATTGTGCCCCTGCTAGCGCGCGCCACGACTTGTAGGGGTCTTCACTATGAAGAAAATTGTTCTTTGAGTTCTAAAACAGCTAGAGAGCAGTGGCGCACGCTAGCAGGGGCACGATGATTAGGGGGGAGACCACAGTATGGAGATCTAGTTATACAGTTCCTATCACGTGTTTCGTATCCACGTGATAGGCCTGTTCGTCTCCATTCAAACAAAAACCACGTAAGAAAAAACGAAGCGGAACGCATGCACCGACATGCACGAGTATTTTATAATAGACGCAATGATGTCTATACTAGCGTATGATAACACAGTGCTTCGTGCTTCAGCATTTTTTAGTGCAATTGAAGCTACTGTACTTACGAAGAGGGATTTGAGGGACACCTTAGCAGGATTACGATTGAAGGTTTTACAAGGGCTGAGAACAAACTTATATAAGATGTTCTAGGAAAAGGTTAGAAGAACTATGGTTACATTAGGCGATCGTTACTATAGAAGTATCGGTCTCCGTAATAACAGAATAACTAAGTGTAAAGATAAACTGCCTTGTGAGCCATTTCCCAATTCTTAATCCCGTTCCTTCTTTCTAGGAAAATTATATTTGCCTTTCTTTCTAGCTGAGTCAAACATTTCGATAGCGAAGTACTGGATAGCCCAGGATGTTGCGACCTCTATGTTTATGGTCATGAGCCTCTCAAAGTCGTGATGATAATTAATTTCCGCCATCAGGTAATATCTAGGTCGCGCCAAAGCCTTAAAATGAAAGAAGAGGTGTTCCGCTGTATGGTCATGTACGTTGCAGCCAGGGCAACGCTTGGTCATGATCCCTTTCTGATTCCGCCATACCGGATTGATGTTCAATGGGATGTTGCCACTCCTGATGTACATGGCCATAGTTGACTGCGCTCGATCAAGGCGAGCGTAAAGTTTGAGAGTGTGGTTGCCCCAAAGGCTCCGGTAAGTAAGAGGTAAGTATTTATTTTCGGCCACTCGGGTCGCTATAATTTTATGCCACCGCGCCTGCGAAAGCTCCTGCAGTTTCTGGTCCAGGAAAGACTTGAGCATTTTGACCCACCGGCCCTTGTTAAGGAACCGAATCCGATTTAGTTTGTCCCATCCTTCTTGGTCATAAAATTCATTCAGAAGAAGTTCCGCTTCCCGATCCAGTTCCTGGTATGGGTGCTGAGACAAGATTCTTTCATGGGTTTCCTGCTTCCTAGAGCGGAAACGCCGGGATCGTATGACAAACATGTCTTTATACTCAAGGGTTGCTAGGTGTTTGCAACGATGAGTCATGTCTTGTATATAGAGCTTGTCAATGATATGAGGTATGTGAACCTCGGCTAGAATAGACTCAAACTTGGTAGCTCTTCGTGATGCACTCAGGGTGAGCCAGCAATCCATTTGTATTGATCGTAATTTTTCGATGAGTCTCTTATGTAGTCCATATTTAAGCTTCCGGTTAGGACTGTAAATGAACCAAGCTGGAGCGGCATAAGAAAGACGAGCATAGATGGTGGTGCGCCAGAATTCGCGATTGCATTCGAGAGAACACCCCCAAAGGGCGCCAGAGCAGCGTCGAAAGATAGCCAAATCTCGCCGAATCTTGTTCCATAAGTCTTGAACGTGATTCTCGAAAGTAAGACACCTATCGAGTTTCACTCCCAGCACTCTTAGGCTTTCGGGACATAGATCCTTGACATCGAGGTCCTTGAATTCTTTCAAATTTGGAGCCGTATGATCCGCTGGAACCTTCTGGCCTCGTGTCGGTTTAGTGAAGTGGAGAATATTGTATTTTTGGGGTGCAAACTCGAATTGATAATCATCTCCAGGTCCATGGATCAGAATTTCGTGTATCTTCTCAAACTTCTTGCAGATAGCCTGTCGATCAGTACCTGTGATCGTAATATAGGTATCGTCGACGAAAGCAAGTATCTCGTGCAGATTATTCACGTTCTGTTGCACCTTGGTGATCAAAACAGCAGCGTGCAAAAGGAAAAGAAGAGGAGAAAGAGGGCTTCCTTGAGGTACGCCGGTATACAACCAGTACTTGTCACCAGCACTCTCGCTGCTGTCTTGTCCCGGCAGAATGATATCCACACACCGGTCCGAGAGAAACGACCAAATGAACTCGATGATACTGTCAGGCATGCCCCGCCTAGCAAGCTCTTCCAGTAGCTTTTTAGGATTAACTTTATCGTAAGCGCCACTAAGATCAAGACTAAAAAGACTGATAAGTTGACCATCCTGCCAGGCTTTGTGAACACTATTGACAATGTACTCCACGGCAAGCGTGGTACTCTTACCCGGCATCCCAAACTGTACGTTAGGCAGAAGATGCTCTCTCAGTACAATTTCTTTCATACGAAGGCAGACAATGCGTTCAAGAATCTTCCCAATATTACTCAAAATAGCGAGGGGGCGGTAAGACGCAGGGTCGTTCGGATTTTTGTTTGGTTTGAGGATGGCGAGAAGATAACCTTGCTTGAAGATGCGGGGATGGTGTCCGAACTCGAGGAGTTTGTTGAAAATTTGTGCTAGAAACGGCGCGATGAGAGGTGCACAGATTTTTAGTAACTCATTTGCGATCCCACATGGGCCGAGGGACTTGCGAGCAGGTAGGTCAACGAGCAACTGTTCTAGCTCGATTTCACTAATTCGAAGTTCAATTTCGAACTGTTTTCTCCCAGGATCGCGAATAGGCTTCTCAACTCCACATGGACACCCAATCTCTTTCTTATATTTCACTGACCATCCATTCTTCAGCTTGCTGTTTAGGAAAGCTTCCTTTTTCCCCTCTTCGTCGATAACGAGCTCTGACTGTCCTGCGACCTTCAAAGACGGCATTTCTCGCGTCACTTTTGGTGCAACCCGGTCCCGAGCAGACTTTACTACACGATGAAGATCGCCAGGAGTAGTGCCATCGAGCCCAACCTCACCGCTGTCAAATGTAATGACGGGAGAAGTCAAGTCAATTGGTCGAGGCCTTTCTGAAAGCGCAGTCCCAGTTCCAGGTTGAGGCTCTTCTGAAAGTTCATTTTCCTTTAGCGGTCCGTCTTCTTTTGACAGATCGCGCTCTTTTGACGGATCGCGCTCTTTTAACGAATCGCGCTCTTCTAACGGATCACTCTCTTTTGATGATGACTGCACCCCATTCTGCTTTGGAGGACGTCGTGGTCCGGAAGTCCAGGACTTTTCAACATCTACGCTCTGCCGTTCGCTTAAAATCCCCACTAACTCGTCGAGCCTTTTGAGTGTCATGCATAAATTCGTTAGCCGGAGTTTTTGATCGAACGAGCCGAAATGTGCTCTAAGCTGTTCTTCCATATTCTTGTAAAGCACTTCTCGCTTCAAGGAAGACCAGTTGTACCGTAGCTTGCTGCGACGCTCCAGCTCTATTGGAATGGATAGCGACGATATACGATGATCAGAAGTAAATCCCTTCACGCCTTCGTGGAGCTTGTACACCGCCTCGGATTGGTACGCGCCATCCACACACACCAGGTCAATAGCGGATCGTTGGGTTCCTGGAAGTGTTTCTTCGCCTCTAGTCCATGTAGCTACGCCACTCTTGTTGAGACATACCATTTCGTTGTCGCCAAGTAACTGATGCAAAAGGCTAGCTGACGCACTCGTTCGCTCATTCGGGTCCATAAGTTCGTCCATCACATCCGCGTGATGGAGATTCGAATCCATCATGATCACATTTATACACTCGTCTCCAGTCTCCAAGCCTTCAAAGAACAAGTCTATGTTCAACTTCTTCTCGCGATTGTATGCGTTGTAGTAAACGAGCCAGTGATTGACACCTTCGACATACAATTTAGAAGCCAATCCCTTGTTGTCTCCCATGGCGTCTCTTACATGCCAGTAAGGCAGCGAATCGTGTACCAGGAATGCCACCCCTTCCAATTTTGGCCCCGCGTCCGCGTTCTCAGCTCCAGTCGTAGTGTCTTTGTCGGTTTTTGGGTCGTTTTTCCCCTTATGCGGCTTGTATCCTGGACAGTCCTCCATATGTAGTTTCCTCCCACCTTGGACGGTATAGTAGCGATCGTACCTAGGAATAGGCTTGAATGCGAGCTCAAGTGGAGGGTCTTGAATGCAAACAATGTCGGGTGGACGTTCCAACTCCATCATATAATTCACAAGATTGTTCAAGCGTTCCTTTGAAAGTTTCAGATTGACATCCAAGGCAAAACATCTACCATCGCCGTATTTCTTGAGCCGCTTCTTCCGTATGGACGCGTGATAATGCGGTCCTTTGTCTTTTTTTGCTGGAACAAGAGGATCGGATTGCTTCTATGCACGTGAACGGTTGGTTTGAGATTCAGAACCCAAGCAGGGGAAAATAACCGTACCGGCTCGCGAGGCTGCGGCTGCCTTTTTTTCCGTCTTTCCTGTTTCTTTCCATCGTTTGGTTTGTCGCCATTAACCGCATTCACGTCATCCTTCTTGCCTTCGTCTCTATCACCTCCATCGCGGTTGAGCTTTGATTTGTGTTTGCGTCTGGAACGCGAGCCCATTCCGCATAATCAGGCAAGAAAAAATAGTCAATTTGAAAACGAATGGTTGTGCTTCAACAATAGACAAAACGGTCATGGTGAACAACAGCCGATGTGCTCCAGAAATGCAGGATGTAATGGACTAGCCCTAAGAACTCAAAGAATGTAGTGTCGATTGGATATGAAATATCTACGAAAGATAGATGTTTCCTTCCATGGGACCTCTATATATGCCTATAACGCCTGGTCCGTATCACCTCCGTGCTTCCTCCATACCTTCTCCGTATAACTTTAGGACTGGCTAAAGCTCGGTCCATAACACACGATAAGGACCAAAATCAGTGCCAGCAACCGATTCCGCTACGCGCAAGTTTCAGTGAAGAAGATGGGCATGCGATACGCGCGCTACCTAAAGATTTGCCACGGAGTGCAAACTGCGGATTGCTCCTCTTGCAGGGGCTTGATGCAGCCGTGTTTCGGCAGCGGGATGTAAATCCGTGTGCCGTGTCTTAACAGCGCGAAGCAAGCCACCAATTAACAAGACGTTGAACCCCTGTACCACAAACGCTTATATTAGCGCGTCCAAAATCGGTTCACCGCCAATTCTCTTACGGCCCAGAGCTATTGTGGCCCTGAAATCATCCAACGCACTGTGACGTTTTATTCAACTCAAGGCAACGATCCAACAGCCCCTCCACTCGGCGGTGATACGACAGCATCTGGAAAGACCTTATTGGAGGGTTATGGCGTGATGCGGAGTCACACCACGGCATGCAGTCTGCGACCAGAATTAGCGGGGGTAGCTAGCCAGACGATTGCAATCTTCTCGCTGCGACTGGTATTCCGAGGAGGCTCAGTATCATCTGGACTCCACACACGTACCCGAGATGCGGAGCGTTCAGCAGCCAACAAAATGGCTAGCGCGGATACAACATGGTTAAATAGCAGCCAGCCCCCGCCTCTACTTTCGTTCCTCGCCCGCGTCGCTGTAATGGTTCTGAACCATTGACAAGGGTCATTTTCTTGTTGTTCTTTATTTTTTCTGGGTGGTAACATGTGCTTTTCAGTGTGAATGTTAGTCTATCCCTCCGTCTTCGTCTTACATTTCTAATCGAAGAAGCAACAGGTTTTCATTGATTTAAGTACATAACCATTCTGGTATGTCTTTGGCTATATTCCGTTGCTTGTTTTGCTGACCATAACTTAGACGCCCCCTTTACCTTCGTGAGGTATCCTGTCCTCACCTATGGAGGGATGCGCTATCATCCTAAGTAGGGATTTGGACTGTCAATCTTCGCCCTACGAAAGATGTAGCGCATCCACACCATATTCT
>Ga0247757_10000114_pt1 | contig 64923 bp, 44 predicted proteins | sample UWRJL126311R4_FD_180929 | JGI IMG/M metagenome (GOLD analysis project Ga0247757, IMG submission 180929) | Plant litter microbial communities from Arlington Agricultural Research Station in Wisconsin, United States - UWRJ-L126-311R-4 | ecosystem: Environmental > Terrestrial > Plant litter >... | reverse complement strand
TCACTTCGTCCAGCAATCGTTCAGGGGACCGGGCACCCTTGACGATGATCGAACTCGAGTACTGGCGCAATCGCTGCTCTTCGTCGAGCGTGAGCGAACGGCCCGTGTAGACGACGACCGAGGGGAAAGAATACGCTTCGTCTTCGGCCATCGTGCGCAGTAGGTCGTAGCCGGTTCCATCGGGCAGTACCAAGTCCGTGACGACACAATCGAGCGCCCCCGTCCTCAGCTCGGCGAGCGCCTCGCGCACGCTTCCAACGGCGACGATCTCGACGTTTCCGCCGCCCAACAGCTGGACGATTGCCTCACGTTGACCTTCGTCGTCTTCGACCACCAGCAAGCGCCGCGGCGTGCCCGTGAATTTGGTCTGTAGCTTCTCGAGTGCCGCTTTGATTCGCGCGCGCTCGATCGGCTTGAGTAAATAGCCGAGCGCGCCCATTTCGAGCGCGACCCGCGTGTAGTCACTGGCGGAGATGACGTGCACCGGGATGTGACGGGTGCGGGCGTCTCGTTTCAGGCGATCGAGCAGCGATAGGCCGGGGCCATCGGGCAGATTCATGTCCAGAACAATCCCGTCCGGCAGCCGTTGAACGGACTCTTCCAACGCCGCTTCGGACGTGCCAACGAGCGTCGACTCGAAGCCCAACTCGTGGGCAAGCTCGCCGACGATGCGGGCAAATTGCGGGTCGTCTTCGACGATGAGGATGCGACGTCGGCCCGCGGGCGCAGGCGCGGCATCGGCCAGGGCCGCCGACTTGCTCGGCCGCCTCGGCGCAAGCGTCGCCGTCAGCCGACGAGTCGAGGTGGAGCCCGGCACTTGCGGCTTCCCGGCTGGAAGCTCGACCTGCAGCGGCAGGTCGAGAGTGAACGTGCTGCCGGCTCCCGGGACACTGTTCACGGTCAGATCGCCGCCCAGCAATCGCGCCAAATCGCGAGAGATGGTGAGCCCGAGCCCAGTGCCACCGTATTTGCGGTTCGTCGTGCCATCGGCCTGCCGGAATGCCTCGAAAATCGAGCCCCAGTGCTGCGCTTCGATGCCAATCCCCGTGTCGCTCACGGCGCAGCGCAAGCGCCCGTCGTGCAAAGCGATCTCGAGTGAAACCTGCCCCTTCTCGGTAAACTTGAAGGCGTTCGAGAGTAAGTTCTTGAGGATCTGCGAGAGCCGCTGCGAGTCACAGGCGATGGCGTGCGGAACGCGATCATCCACGCGAATCTCGAAGTGCACACGACGTTCGGCTGCGACGGGCTCGAAAGTACGCATGAGCGCCTCGCGTAGCCGCGCGACGTCGACTCGCTCAAGGCGCAGTTCCAGCTTGCCAGACTCGATTTTCGCCAGATCCAAGATCTCGTCGATCATCGCCAGTAGGTCGTTGCCCGCGGAATGAATGGTCTCCGCGAACCGTACCTGGTCGGGAGTGAGGTTTCCGGCCCCGTCCTCCATCAATAGTTTCGACAGGATGAGCGAGCTGTTCAGGGGCGTGCGTAGCTCGTGAGACATGTTCGCGAGAAATTCGGACTTGGCGAGATTGGCGCGCTCTGCGTCCATCGAGCGCAAGTTCGCCAAGTCATGCGCTCGCGCCACCTCCTCGTTTTGCTCGCCCAGCCGCGTGGCTTGTTCGCGCAACGTGTGGTTGGTCTGCTCCAACTCGGCCTGTTGCTGTTCGAGCAACCGCTGAGTCCTGAGCATGACCTCCCCCCGCTCCTGCAGCTCCTCGTTGGCCGCGCGCAGCTCTTCGTCGTGCGACTGCAGTTCTTCCGCCTGACGTTGGGTTTCTTCCAACAGATTCTGCAGACGGGTGCGATAGACGGCGCTACGTACCGCGATTGCCAAAGGCTCGCGGAGGCGGTCGAGCAGCTCCGAGCTCGAGCGGTCCAGCGCTGCAAACAGGGCCAGCTCGACGACCGCCTGAACCTGCTCACCGTCACTCGCAGGCACCACCACCACGTGCGACGGCCGCTGTTCGCCCAAGCTCGAGCGCACCGTGACATAGTCGGGCGGAACCTTCGTGCTCTTGACCAGTCCTTCCAGCACGGCTTGCCCCACGAGTCCTTCGCCGACCGCGAACGACGTGGGGGCGCGCGTAAGCTCGAATGCATAGGTCGAGCGCCGCTGCGCTCGGCGATCCACGTCGACCGAGTAGAACGCGGCCAGCGGCGCGCCCAATTCGGCGGCGAGGTAGCGCAGCACGGCGTCGCCAATCTCGGTGAGCGATTGGTCGCCCTGCAGGCGCCTCGCAAACTCTGCCTCTCGCTCGAGGAGCCACTCCGCGCGCTTGCGCTTCTCGATGAACCAGGCGCCCAGCGCGGAAGGCACGACGAACTGCGACAGCGACGGCAACACCTCGCGCCGGATGCCGAACGAATGAAATGGCGGCAAATAGTGGTAGTCGAGCAAGAGCCCGGAGAGTACGAACGTGGACAGTGCCGGCCAAACGCCCGCGAAGTGCGCCACGATCATCACGGCCGTGATGAAGAACGGCGCTGGGAAATGTCCCTGCGGGATGAGCTCATTGCCGACGTGGGCAAGCAGGACGCTCACCGGGGGGGCCCCCCAGCGCAGCAGCGCTGGTAACCGGGTAGGGCCCCGGGATAACGAAACCGACATGGCGCAAGCGCCGCTCGCGAAAAACGGGCCAAGCTGCAACACCTCAGATTCTCGGCGTTTTCGCAGGTTCGCGCTGACAACGTGACAACCGGCGGTCAGCCGCGACCACGGGCTGACAGCAACGATGGGCTACGGCAGGAACGCTCGCTCGAGCGCGAGCAACAGGTCCTCCTCCTCGAACGGCTTCGAGAGACAACCAATGGCTCCCTCGGACAGCGCGAGCGCACGCAGTGAATCATCGTCGTAACCAGTCATGAAGATGACCGGGGTATCGACGCCGCGTTCTCTGAGCTGCCGCTGCAACTCGAAGCCACTCGAACCGGGCAAGCTGGCGTCGATCAGCAGGCAGTCCGCCCGCGGCGGAGTTTCAGAGCGCAGCAGCGACTCCGCGGACGAGAATAGCAGCACCTCGTGATCGTGCGAGCGCAGTAAGTCGCACAGCGATTCGCGAAACGAGAAATCGTCATCGACGACCGCTATCCGCCGCTGCGCCATGAGCCGCGCGAACATGCCGGAAGGGTCGAACAAAGTCCACGACCGGCCCTCGGCGGGCCCAGCTGGTCAGACCGTGTCGCCAGTGCCTTGTGCCAACGTGTGCCGAAGATTCATGTGGGGTTGCGCGGGTCGGCCCACAATTGCCTGATTTGGACGGTACGGGGGCTCGACGACGCGGCATATTGATTGCTAAACCAAGCGAATGGCATGGCGAAGGGTGATGGGGTGTCTAGCCGTACTGCTCGCGACGGGGTGCGGCTCACCAGCGCCACAGACGGCGGGGGCAGGCGGGAGTGCAGGCAACCCGGGGGGCGGGTCCAGTGCGGGGGCAACGGGCAACGCGCCGCCACTGGGGTTGAACGCCGCGCAACAGCAAGAGCTCGACCGGCTCAATCGCGAGCTTTCCGCGAGCCGCGACCTGAACGCTTCTCAGCTGCTCGCCAAGCATGCAGTGAGCGAGGTCCAGTCGCTGTCCTACGATCCTCGTGCGAGCGAATTCATGAATCGCATTCAGGCCTCCGCGCTGGCGCTCGATGAAGACGAGCTGACACACCTGAGTGCCAATGGCTTCGTGATCTCCAAGCGCAGCGCATTCCCGACGTTCGTTCGCGGGTACGCGGCCATTTATTCCGAGCACTTGCCGGTGTACATCAATGCGGACGCCCTGTTGGAGGCCGTCCATTCGTCTTACGACACGGTGCTGGCTTACACCGAAGTCACGGCATTGATCGACAACGTGAACCAGATGCTGGCCGCGATGCACGCGCGTTTGCCGAGCATCGCCGCGCAGAACCCTACCCGCGCCGCCGAGCTCGATCTCTATTTGACCCTGGCGCGTTCACTACTCACGGGAGCCAAGCTGGCGCCGGTCGCGGGGGCCGACGCGAAAAAGGTGTCCGACCTGTATCAGCTCGCGATTCAGGCATCCGGTCAGGCGAGTGTGACATTGTTCGGCGCGGAGCGTGCGCTCGATGCTTCGCAGTTTACGCCGCGCGGCCATTACACGGGCGACGCTTCCCTGGCGAATTACTTTCGAGCCATGATTTGGCTCGGTCGCACCGACTTTCGTCTGATCGAGACGGATGCGGATGGTTCGCAAAAGTTCATGCGACCTCAGTGGGACGCGCTGCTGCTGCTGCGACAGACGATGACCGAACCGGAGCTGAATCAGTTTCGGAAGGTCGAGGCGGCGCTGCAAACCTTCGTGGGCGAAAGCGACACGATGACCGTGCCCCAACTCGATTCGCTGCTCGCCGATCTCGGCGGCTTGGCCGCGGCTCGCGAGGCCAGCGACGGGGCGGTCGAAGCCGCGGTGCGCGCCGGTGGTTACGGGGTGCAACGGATCGCGAGTCAGATCATGGTCAACGGTGGAGTCGTGCCCACTTTGCCGCTCGCGCGCAGCTTCGCCCTGTTCGGGCAGCGCTACGTGCTCGACTCTCACGTGTTCAGTCAGGTCGTGTACGATCGCCCGCCCAGCAAGCGCATGATGCCGAACCCCCTGGACGTCGCATTCGCGGCCCTCGGGAACGACCAGGCGCTCTCGCTGCTCGACGCCGAGCTGGGCAAATTCCCCGGTTACCCCGGCGCACTGGAGGGCTCCCGGATCCTCTCGGATGCGCACGGCGCGGAGTTCTGGAATGCCAACTTGTACAATCTGTGGCTTGCGTCGCTGAGAGCGCTGAGCCCGGGCCCAGATGTCGGCAAGCCAGCGAGCACCGGCATGCCGCAAGTAACCGGCGGGAATGCCTGGGGTCGTCGAATCCTCAACACCCAACTCGGGTCATGGGCCGAGCTCCGTCACGATACGCTGCTCTACGCCAAGCAGTCTTACACCGGCGTCCCGGGCTGCAACTACCCGGATGCGTACGTCGATCCGTACCCGGAGTTCTATGCCAAGTTGCGTCTGTTCGCCGAACGCGGGGTCGCGCTCGCCGACTTGCTGGATGTCTCGCTGTCAGGCAACTACGACACGGTGCGCGCGTACTTCACGAGGCTTGGCAGCACGCTCACTACCCTGCAAGGCATGGCTCAAAATCAGCGCGACGGAACGCCGTTTAGCGCAGAGCAGATGGCCTTCGTCAACCGCGCCGTGCGCATCCAATCGAAGGAGGATGGTTGTACGACGATCGAGGTGCCCGACGGCTGGCTCGCCGACCTCTATTTCACGCTCGAAAAGGCGATCGAAGTTTCACCGACGATCGCCGACGTGCACACGCAACCCGCGGACGAGAGCGGCAACCCCGTCGGCAAAGTACTGCATGTCGGCACTGGCTACCCCAGGCTGATGGTCACGACCGTCGACTCTTGCCAGGGTCCCCGAGCCTACGTCGGCGTGGCCTTCGCGTATCACGAACACGCCACGCGGGACTACGAACGGTTGACTGACGAGGCTTGGGCAACCCAACTGGAAACGGTGCCCCCACCCGCGGATGTGCCTTGGCTGGCGCCCGTGCTCGGTAACTAGCGGGGCGCGCGAATCTGACTGCGGAACTCGGTGGGCGCGTATAAAGTCACGCGCATGACACGCCGACTCCCGCTCTGGCAACCGAGCGACGACCAAATGCAGCATTGGCCGCTGCTATCGGGCAACGTCATCAACGGCGTCGGGGAGACGCTCCCTCGGCGCCCCTCGCCCATCTATTGGCATCCCCCCGACTCGATCGCGCACGGCCCGCTGCAGCGCTGGTTTTACGCGCGTACCGGCAGCGCGGACGAATCGCTCGCGGCCGCGCGCGCGGCTCGCCAGCGTGCCATCGATGAGCCGCTCGCGGCGCTTGCGGCCGAGTGTCGAGTCCAGCCCGCGGCAGATTGGACCCGCGACATCAAACGCATCGCCCTCGAGAGCGGGGCCGACGACGTCGGCATCACCGCCATGACGGCCGGCTATGTCTTCGAGGGCCACGACGTTCCGCGACAGCGCTGGATGATCGTCGTTGCCGTCGCCCAGGACTACGAGGCGATGAGCACCGCGCCCTCGCTACGCGCCCTCGTGGAGGTGACTCATCAGTACACGCGTGGGACACGCGCCGCCAAGGGCATCGCCAACTGGTTGCGACTTCAGGGGCACGACGCCTTCCCCTACGGTGGGCCCATGGCCGGCTCGTTCTTGCTCATTCCCGCGGCCATCCAGGCCGGGCTGGGTGAGCTCGGCAAACACGGCTCGCTCTTGCACCGGCGCTTTGGCGCCAATTTTCGCCTCGCCTGCGTGCTGACCGACGTGCCCCTCGAGAGCGATCGCCCGCTGGTCTTCGGGGCCGATGATTTCTGCGGGCAGTGCCGCGTGTGCGCGGACGCTTGCCCCCCCGATGCGATCTCGCACGAGAAGACGATGGTGCGAGGAGAGCAACGCTGGTACGTCGATTTCGACAAATGCCTGCCCTACTTCAACGAAGCAACGGGCTGTGCGATCTGCCTGAGCGTGTGTCCGTTCAGCAGGCCAGGAATTGGCACTCGCCTGGTCGAGAAACTAGCCGCGCGGCAACATCGAGTCTCGCGCGGCTGACCGGGCGCCGAAATGAGCGCCGCGTGTCACACTTCGAAGACGCTCCGAGTGTGACACGCTTTGGGCGCTGGCTACTCGCTCAGGGGGTAGCCGGCGGGATGATGTCGGCGCCCGAGTAGAAGTAGTAGTCCGCGGTGTAGGGAATCGCGGCCGTGGCGTTGGCATTGGCGGCGGTGCACGCCGTGGTTGGTGCGATGCCGCCAACCGTGTGTAGGCGTTGAATCGCAGTCACGGGTGTCAGCACGCCGGCAACGCCTGCATCGACGGCCGCGCTCAAGATGAGCTGAGGAATCGAATTGGCGGTCGCCGAGTCCGCGCTACGGACACGCGTGCCCACGAGAATGCTGCCGTCATTCGCCTTCCAATGAGGGCCGGCGTAGTGAGTCCCGGCAAGGGTGCACGCTTGATTGTACAGCGTGGCCGTGGGCACCGATGCCGCCGACCAGGCATAGGTCGTGGTGGTGTCGACGGTGGTCGGGGTGCACGTGTACGTTTGCACGCCCTCGGCCGCGTACACGGCGACGAGTACGGCCTCGTCTTTCACGACGAGATTGGCTGGCACGGCCGTCGGCTTACTGAGCGGGGGCGCGCATGGAAGCTCAGGCCCACCGCCGGCTGCGCCGCCGCTGCCGGCCTCACCAGCACCCGCGGCGCCAGCCGCGCCAGCTTCGAGCGAGCCGGCTGCACCGCCTTCGACGGAGCCCGCGGTACCGCCTTCGCCACCGCTCGTGCCGCCGCCCGCGGTCGCGCCCGCCGTGCCCGCGCCGCCCGCCCTGCCGGCCGTGCCTGCGCCGCCGGACTTGCCCCCCGAACCTGCGGTGCTGACCGTGTTGACGTCGTCGTCACTGCACGCGCCCGACGCCATTGCTCCCCCGAATGCGAGCAATACCGATGCAAGCCCCCAGTTCACCCGTACTCTTTTTGCCATGCTGCTCCCTCACCTTTAGCGATTGTTTCCAAGCTCTGCCCGGCCGAGTCGCCACCGAAGCAACGAAGCCAAAACTGCGCCCCTGCGCCCGCTCAACCCAGCAACGCGGACGCTAGACACAGTTGGCCGCGCGCAACTAGCAATTCCGCGCGAGCGAACGAGATGACCATGGCGGAACGGCAGCCGAATCCGGGCGCTCGGGGCCCGCGCGCACGCCTCACATGGCGACTTGCTGCTGGGCAAACGTCAAGAGGCTTGCGCTACCGACCGCGACGCTGACCGTGCTCGGGATCTTCACCACCTTCCACTGCACCTGCCAGGGCAGGCTGCCGCCCGCCGCGACTTGCGTGTACGGCCCTTGCACTTCGAACTCGATCCAACTGGTACCGGGATAAACGCAGATCTCCCCTTCCCCCGGAGCTTGCGCACTAGCCGGCTGATCGCTGAAGCGCTTCAAGAACAGATTGCCGCCAAAGGCGTACGCTTCCCAACCGCTCGCGCCGTCGGCGATCAGCTTGTCGCCGTCAGGGCTCATCGCCGTCTTCGCGGCATCGTCGAACCAAACCGTGTCCATCGACTGGCTGATCGTGAGCGGGCCTTTGGTCACGGAAGATCCCAGCGGGAAGAACGCGATGCCGCCGCGCGGCACTCGGCTGACTTCCCAGGGGGCCGCCTTTTGCGCCTTGATTGCGTTGATCGTGTACTTGATCGTGATCCAGCCCGAAGTCGCGTCGGCCGAATACTCTTTGGCGATCGAAACGCCGATCGCCGTGTCCGCCATGCCCGTGAACGAAAGGAGCGTCCCCGCAATCGCCGCGCTGTAGCGAGCATTGTCGATGGCCGCGGGCGGCGGCCAAGTCATCGGCGTCCAAACGCTGCGCGGACTGGTCCAGAACACGGAGCCCCAAGCGGTCGCGTCCGTCCCCGAAGTGACCATCAGGTCGGCGCCCGCGAGTGAGAGCTTGGAAACCCGCGCGCCGGTGGCCGCGTCGACCTCCAGGATCGTATCGCCAAAGGTGAGTCGGTATTTATCGCTGCCGGCAACTTGGGTCGGCACGACGGCGCCACCCACCGCGCCACTGGCGCCACCGGCGCCACCGGCGCCACCGACCGCCGCGCCGCCCGCACCCGCGCTCGCACCCGCGGCGCCGCTTGCGCCACTCGTTCCCGGTGCGCCGCCCGCGCCCGCCAACGCGGTCGGCGTCATTCCGGCGCTCCCTGCATTCGCCGCGCCGCCGGCACTAGTCGCGGCACCGGCCGTGCCCGTGCCGCTCGTCGAACCGCCCGCCCCGCCCGTCGCTGGAGTTCCCGACGAGGACCCACTCCCGCACGCGGCGCACGCGGCCCACGAGAGCAGAGCGCCAGCCGCGAAGATGAACCGATTGCCGATTGTCGAACTGCGAGCAACCGTGATTGTGCGAGCCATGGTGCGCGGATGGTACGCACATGCAGTGACGAAGTGAAGCGACAGCCACGGTCCCGAGTGCGAAACTCGAGCGCAGAAAATTGCAGCGCCAAGGCCGATCAATCGGCATTCGCGCGATGGACTACCCGAGCGCCCCGTGCTTGAACCAAGTGTCGCTGAGGGCAGCTCCATGGGCGGACCTGGCGAATGGGCTCGAGGAACCATCATGCGTAAGAACCTGGTCGCGTTGAATCTCCTACTCCTCGCGTGTGCCTGCGGTAGCCCCCCAAGTGGCGACAATAGCGGCGGCGCGAGCGGCATTTCGGGCGGGCCCGCCGCAGCCGGGAGTGCGGGCGCGATCAGCGCCGGGGGCGGCGGCAGCGCGGGCATCACGAGCGGCGGTGCTCCGCCCAGCGCCGGGGGCGGGACGGGTGGGCTGAGTGTCGGCGGGTCGGGCAGCGGGGCATCCGGAATTGCCGGCAGCAGTGCGGGGAGCCCGAGCGGCGGCGCTGCGAGTGGCAGTGGCGGCAGTGCGGGCAGCGCGGGCGGCCCCATCGATGACTCGTGCGGCGGGGCCGCGAATAGCGCGACGACGTTGAAGGACAAGTACGCCGGCTGCTTCCCGATCGGCGCCGCGGTCGACTCGCAGTCGTACACCACGCACGCGCCGCTGTTGAAAGCCCACTTCAACAGTGTCACTCCCGAGAACGACATGAAGTTCGACGCGCTCGAACCGAGCGAAGGGAACTTCACTTACGCCAACGCGGACAAAATCGTGGATTTCGCGCGCAGCAACAACATGAAGCTGCGCGGGCACACCTTGGTGTGGCACAGCCAGAACCCTTCCTGGCTATTCGCGGGCAGCTCGGGCGGCACCGTGTCGAAAGAGACGCTGCTCGCGCGCATGAAAAACCACATCAAAAACGTGATGCGGCACTACCAAGGCAAACTGTACGCCTGGGACGTCGTGAACGAAGCGATGATGGAAGACGGCAGCTACCGCACCGGCAGTGGAGCGGACGACCAAAAGAGTCGTTGGTACGAGATCATCGGGCCGAGCTACATCGCCGAGGCGTTCCGCGCCGCCCACGACGCCGATCCGAGTGCCAAGCTCTTCTACAACGATTTTTACGACTACATCCCTGCCAAGCAGCAAGGGATCTACAACATGCTGAAGGGGCTGATCGCCGACGGCGTCCCGGTGCACGGGGTCGGGATGCAATGCCACCTCAATCTCGAACCTTCGACGAAGCCTGACAATCAGGCCTACCACCAGTCCGTCGAAAACCTGGAGAAGGCGATCGAGCTCTACTCGTCACTCGGGCTCGAAGTGCAAGTGACGGAACTCGACGTCTCGCTGTACATCCCCGGCGTCACGTACAACCAGAGTACCTTTTATACCGCGGCCACCTTCACGGACGCGCTCAAGACCCAGCAGGCCAACCGCTACCAAGCGTTTTTCGAGCTCTTTCGGCGGCACCGCAAAGTGATTACGGGCGTCACGTTCTGGGGCATTGCCGACGACAACACTTGGCTCTCCGAGTTCAGCTCGGGTCGCAAAGACTTCCCGCTCTTGTTCGACAATAGCCACAACCCGAAGAAGGCCTACGACGCGGTCATGGACTTCTGAGCGCGACCGCTGATGAAAAAAAATCCCCAGCACGCGAGTTGCTGGGGATTGTTCGTTGCGGGAGGCTTGCGGTCAACGCGCCTCCCGCTTTCCATCAGCCGAAGATTACGGCTTGACCTTGACCGTCGCCCAGCCGTTGGCCGGCATCGCGAACTGCAGCTTTTTGCCGCCGATGGCGACGACATAAGCCGCGTTGGCAGCTCCGCTGTTGAACATGGTGGCCACGATGCTGCCATCTGGGTTCTTGAACGCGACCGCGTCGCCGCCGGTGGTGCCGACCACTTTGGCGCCCGGGGTCACGTACTGCGACATGTGGCGGAACACGTAGTAGGCCGGCGTGGGGTTCACCTTACCCGCATCGACGAACAAGAGCGAATCCTGCTTCCAATCACGGGTGGTGTCGATGCCCAAACCGGACTTATCGAGCACCATGTTCCAAGCGTTGTACGACGTGACCTTCACCTTGTTGATCGCGTCGCGGATGTAACCCCAGCTCTCCACGCCGTAGGCTTGGTCGTTCGGCGCCTGCGTGCTGTTGTACGCGGGGTAACCCGACGGGTTCCACGGGTAGTTGCCGCACTTGTGCTCGCTGGCCCAGAAGGGCAAGCCCGAGTTCAGATTGTTGAGCTTGGTCGCATCGAGCGTGTTCCACTGCGCGCCGACCACCGACAAGAACGGCTTGGCCGTGGCGTTGGCGAGCGCGGCCGCGGCGATGTCGAAATCGGTCGCGTCATTCGACAACGAGCCCAGCATGATCTTGACGTTGAGCGTCTTCATCGCGGGGCCTAAGTAGGTGGCGATGAAGTTCGCGTAGTTGCCCTTCTCCCACAAACACGAGGGGTAGTTCTGGTCGTAACCAGGCTCGTTTTGGGGCGAGACGACCTCGATGTTGATCCCCTTGTTCTTGTACTCGGTGACGAACTTGGTGAAGTACTGCGCGTACGCCGTGAGCGTGGCGGCGTCGGTCTTCATCGTGCCACCGTCGAAGTACGACGGCTTGACGGCGTTCTTGCTGCTGTCGGCGCCGCTGTTCTTCTTGTAGCCGGTCTTCATCCAAACCGGCGGGGTCCACGGGCTGGCCCAGAAGCGAATGTCCGCCTTCACGGCTTGCGCGGCCTTGATGTACGGGATCAGCTTCATCTCGTCGCGAGCGATGGAAAAGCTGGCGAGTGCGTTGTCGGCCGCCGGACGATTGCTCTCGTCGGTGTTGGGGGCCACGTCCGTGCCGCCATTGTCCGCGAGCGTGTAACGGCTCGTGGCGTAATCGCTCGCGCCGATCGGGATACGACCCCAAGCGAACGCAGCGCCGTCCGTGGCGCTGAACAGCAACTTGATGGCCTCACTCTGCAGCGCCGGAGTGGTGAGGAAATCCCAACCCTTCTCGTTGAAGGCGGCGCCGAAGCCGTCCCACGTTTGCGCGGTGACGGTGTCGTTGACGGTGACCGTGGCCGCCGCCGTCGAGTCGGTCGGGGTCACGTCGGTCTTCCAATACGCGCCCGGCGCGGAAGTGACGAGCGGCGGCAGGTTCACCGAGACCGGCGTTCCACCGCTGCCCGCCGTCGAACCGCTGCCCGCCGTGCCGATTGGAGCCCCGCCACCCGTGCCGCTGCCCGCGCTACCTACCGGTGCGCCCGCGGCGCCATTCGGGGCACCCGCGGTCGTGCTGCCGCTACCTGCCGTCGAAGCCGGGCTTCCACCGGCACCCGGCGACGCGCCTGCCGTACCAGGAAGGTTCGAGCCACCGGCGACGCCCGAACCCGTTCCGGCGGTGCCCGGTGTACTGTCGGGCTTGTCCGAGCCGCACGCGCCGAGGGCGAGCACGAGGCCCAAGCTGGTGATGGAGATGAGTCCAAAATTCGAGATCGAGAGAATTCTAGTCATTGCTGAAACCTTGGTAACGGTAGTCGCTAAGTCCAGGCTTATTTGCCGACGAACGTCGTGACGGTCATGCTGGCGAGCGTCGCGGTGAAGCTGCCTGCGGCGACGGGGACCGCCGTTTTGGAAGCGAGATTGTCGGTCGCCGAAGTGACCCACGGGGTGAGCGACGCGGGCGCGGTGCCGCCACTGATGGCGATCGGGAAGGTCGCAGGGGCACTGCCCTTGTTGATGGCGACGATCACGACCGTGCCATCCGGTCCTTTGAACGCCGAGAGCAATACGTCCGCGGACGGACCCGCGGTGATGTCGACGCGGGTGTAACCGGGTCGGATGAACTTGCTGTAATTACCGAGCGCCCAGCGACGCTTGGTGTCCGTGCCGTTCTTCAGCAGCAAGCCTTCGTTGTCGTCGGTGTTGTAGGCGCTCCACCACCACCAGAGCCAAGCCGAAGCCTCGCCCAAAGTGACGGCGCTGTGAATCCAGCCGGCGACCGCGATGCCGTTGGCAATCGTCGCGCTCGGCCCTTGCTCTTTCCACCACTTCACGCCCGACATTTCGGTCTGCCAGACGGGCTTCTTCTCGGTCACGTCCGCCGGCCAAGCTTCGGCGACTTGGGTGTCGTATTGATGCACGCCCATGATGTCGAGCGCGGCCCAAGCCGTCTTGTCCTTCCACAAGGCGTGGCCGTAGTCGTAACCTTTGCCTTCGGCGCACATCGTGGCGGGGAAGCCGCACTTCAGCGGATCCGAGCTGTTCTTGTTGCCGGGCTCCGAGCCGCCCGCCGAGGTGTTGGACCAGTTGTGAATCCACTCGGACGCTTCCGGAGCGATGACCTTGACGCCGTTCGCCTTGAGCTTCGGACCCGCCACCTTGATGAAGGCGACCATTTCTTCGGCAGTGTAGAGCGTGGTCGGGTAATTGCCGTTGCACGGCTCGACCGTGCCGCACGACGCGAAGTCCGGCTCGTTGCCGATGGACATCGCATACAGGCTGTTGTCCTTGGCGAACTTGGCGATGGTGGTGGCCCACGCTTCGTAGTTCTCCGGTTTGACGTGGCCGCCGTCATTGACGTTGCCGTTGGTCTTCATGGTGCCGGGCGGGCTCCAGCACGAACCAATGATCGTCTTCACGCCGCGCGCTTTCGCCTTCGTGACGTCAGCGGGGATGTTGGCGCTCATGAAGCCGCCATCAGCACCCATGCCGATGCGCAAGATGGACAGACCGAGGCCATTGCCGGTCGTATTGAACATCGCATCGGCCTCGGAGTCCGACATGGCAGTGGCCCAGGTATTGTTGATACCGAAGCCCTCCATTGCCTGCTTCGTGGCGTCGAGCTTGACCGTGGTGCCGGTGGTCGTGCCGCCTCCCGCGCCCGCGGTATCAACGGGCGGACCGCCCGCGGTGGCCGGGCTGCCGCCGGTCGTCGCCGACCCGGCCGCACCGGTGGCCGGAGCCCCGCCGCTACCGCTGCCTGCGGTCGGCGAGCCGGACCCGGCGACGCCGGGGCTGCCCGCGGTGGTACCGGTAGGCGTACCGGCGACGCCGCTGGGCGAACCGGCCGCGGCACTTGGGGAACCCGCAACACCCGCGGGGGCGCCCGCCGAACCTCCCGACCCGGAATCAGTCGAGCAGTTTGCAAGCGCCATGGCGAGCACGCCAGACCCGGTCAACGCCAGAGTCCAACGACCCACCGATTGTGAAATGTGGTTCCCTATCCGCATGCAGCGACGGTGTGCCAGAAGCCCGCACAGAGTCAAGCAGCAATACTAACGTTCACATTCCTTCCGCGCTGTCACGCTGAGCTGTTCGCGGCCGATTTGCTAGGGGCAATTACCGCTCTCGTACAGGCGGCAATTTGCACTCCGGCGCTACTCGACAATGACCATGCATGAAAAACCGAATGCGCGTTTTCATTGATGGTCATTCAGCACGTCGCGCTGCGGCACTGCCTTCGGCGGCGCGCACGACTCGCCGGACGAGACCGGAGCGCTCGGTGCTAGCGTGCCGCGCATGAGAGTCCTGCGCTCATGCGCCAGCGGCGCCATGCTCGCGGCCCTCATCGCTTCGCCCGCCGCGGCGGCGACGTTGCCCGCGCATGGCCCGCTGCGCGTGCTCGTGATCAGCGACGAAGTGAATCCGAACAATCTCAGCGATGCGCAACTCACGCAGCCTGGAGATATTTCGGCGGCGCTCAACGCCACGAACAGCGGCCTCACGCTGCAAGGCAGCGCGACCGAAGTCAGCAGTCAATGCGTCGACGACGCACTGACGGCGTTGAGCGCTGCCCAGCCTCCGCACGTCGTGGTGTACTTCGCGCATCGGCCGGCGCTGGGCTGCAATCAGAGCGACCAGCAAACGGCGCTGACCAATGCCCTCGAAGCCCAGCTGAAGCGCGGAGGCGGCGTCGTGGTGTTGCACCATGGCGGCTACACCTGGCCCGGGAAAGAGGCGCTGATGCCGCTGCTCGGCGTCAGCGCCAGCAGTATCGCTTGGAACACGAGCGAGGGCCAGCGCGTGTTCAACGTCGCGCCCGGGCACTTCGTGACCACCCATGGCGTCGAATACGATGCGCGCGCCGCGCTCTCGGCGATGGGCACCGTACCCGCCGGCACGTTCGATTACTTCGACAATCTCCCCGATGAGCGCTACCCGAACACCGCGCTGCTCACGCAGACCGGCGAGACGCGGACAATCTTGTTCGCCAGCAACAGCGGGGGCACGCGCGTGCTGGGTTACGCGCTCGAGCGCCCGGGTTGGCAGGGGCGCGTGGTGTTCTATCAACCCGCGGAGTATCAGCCGCACGCGCTCGATGATCGCGCCGGACCGAACTTTCAGATCTTGGCCAATGCCATCCTTTACTCCGCTCACCAGGAGGGCGGCGCGAACGGTGGCACGGGCGGGGCCGGCGCTACGAGCGGCTCGGCAGGCGCGAACGCGGGCGGGGCCAGCGGAGGGACCGGCGCGGCGGCCGGCGCAGGCGGCCAAGCCAGCGGCGCGGGCAGCCGCAGTGTGGGCGGCAGCGGCGGCGCGCTCATCGGTTCCGCGGGTTCGAGTGCGATGGCCGGCGGAGGCGCGGCGAACAACGCGGGGTCGAGCGCCGCGATCGGTGGCGCGGCGGCCGGGAGCGGCACCAAGACTTCGAACGACGCGAGCGACGACAAAGGCTGCAGTTGTCGGCTTGCGAGCCGCGATCGCGGGTCGCGGCGCGCTCCGGCGTCCTGGTTGTTCACCGTGATCGGCCTGCTCGGACTATGCGCGGTGCGCCGCAAGCGCGGCGTCTAGCCCCGCGAGCACCAGCGCGACTTCGTCGCTCGAGTTCGGGAAGTGCGGCGCCACACGCACGAGGCCGTCGGGCATGGTCGCGAAAATCCCTCGATCGCGCAGAGCGGAAACGAGTTCGGCGGCGCTCCTGCCGGGAGGTGGCTCGAACGACAGGATCCCGGCGCGCCGCACGGGATCCGAGGGACGCACGCTGTGCAGGCCGCGCGCAACCAGCCCCGCCTCCAGCTCGTCCAGGTACGCGCTCACGTGCGCGAAGATCGCGGACACCCCGAGCTGCAAGATCGGCCCGAGCGCCGCTTCCAGGGCGGCATAGCCGGCCCCATTCGCCGACGTGCCCTCCATGAACACGATCCCCGGCTTGATCGGCCGATCGTAGCGAAGCATGCCCGGGCCTTCGAACAAGAAGCGCAGCCCCTCTTCATGGCTCAGCCAGCCCGCCGTGCGCGGCACCAACCTGCGCGCGCACTCGGGCTTGACGTACAAGAACCCAGCGCCCTCCATGGCCATCAACCACTTGTGCGCGCCACCCGCGAGGTAGTCGATGTCGAGCGCGGTGACGTCGAGCGGGACGACCCCGCAGGCTTGGATCGCGTCGACCGCGAGCTCGGCGCCGTGGGCGCGGCACGCGCGGACTACGGCCTCGAGCGGCGTGCGAATGCCGCTTTGGAACTGAACCGCGCTGAGGGCCACGAGCCGCACGCCCCCCGCGCGTAGCCGAGCATCGAGCGCGCTGAGGAACTGCTCGTCGTCACTCGTACGCAGCTTGGGCAGGAACTCGATTTGCAGCGAGAACAACTCGGCCACATTTTGCCAAGGCGACACGTTACCTGGGAATTCCCCGTCGGCCACGAGCACCGTGTCGCCCCGCTGCCACGGAAAACACAGCGCGAGCTCGGTCAATGCCCGCGTCACGCTGCTCGAGAGCGCAATGTCGTCCGCCGCAGCGCCAATCAATCGCCCCAATTGGGCGCGCAAGGTTTCACGCCGAGGCAGCCATTTACCGAGCGCCAAGTTGCCCGCGCGCGCGTAGTCGTCCATCAGCTCGCGCACGGCACTCGACACACACTCGGTCACCGGTGCAATCGCGGCGTAGCTCAAATAAGCCCTGGCCTGCAGTTGCGATATCAGGCGCTTGTCGCCGAAGCCGATGGGAATGCTCATGCCACCTTCATGGCACAATCTTCAGCTCGACCGCTTGCGAAAGCGTGTACGCACAGCGCCCCTGGCTCATCAGCGAGCGACCTTCCGCAAACAGCGCCTCGGCCGCGGCGCGATTGCTCGTGGCCACGTTTTGCGCCGACGCTTCCCCGAAAGCCTCCGCAACACCACCCCCACCGAAAATGCGATCCGCCTCACGCAACGATGGGTATCGCAACCGGCAATGCGACAAGGCGTTAGAATTGGCCTTGTACCGAAAGCGCCGCAACATTCGCGGAAACCACGGGCGTCAGTTGCCAGCGAACACCCGCCCTCGCTGCGGGCTTGGCGAGCGGCGCCGTGGTGCCAGCGCGGTAGTTGCGCCACTCGGTTTCGCTGGTGGATTCGGACAGCAGCGAATACAGGCCTACGCCTAGGCCACTCAGCAGCATCACCCCCCCTTCGATGTACACGATCTCGCGCGCCGATTTACGAAGCTCGGAAGTCGCGCCGAACGTGAGCAAGGTCGCGCCCCCCACGGCCATGCCGAGTGAAGCTGCACTCTCCCAATAACGTGCGCTGCGCGCCTGATCCGCCAATAGCTCGAGTTGGGCCTCGAAGCGCCCGAGCTCCGGCTCACTCAACGGGCCACTCTGCTGGCGCAACTTGAAGCGCTCGAGACGATTTTGCTCGCTGCTGCGCACGCCCGTGAGCCCATACACCCCGCGCCCGAGCGAAGTCGCGCCCGTCATCATCGACAGCAGCACCGCGGCGCCGCGGCTGCTGCCCGTGCCCTGCTCGACGTTCTTGCTGAACGCGAAGTAGCCGGCGAGGCCCACGAACAGCGAGCCCCAAGTGAGCTGAAACGCAGTTCGAGTTGCCGATGAACGATTCGCTTGGGCCACGCGCTCCAGTGCGGCAGCCATGCGCGCGCTGCGTTGCGACAGATCATCGGCCGTCGGCGCGGGCAACGCGGTGGCATTCGGCGCGGGCCACGCAGTGGCATTCGGCGCGGTGGCATTCGGCGCGGTGGCATTCGGCGCGGTGGCGTTCGGCGCGGTGGCGTTCGGCGCGGTGGCGTTCGGCGCGGCCTCGGCCTCGGCCTTGTCTTCGGCCCGCGCCGTGGAACCGAACGAAAGAACCGCGAGCAGACCTACCAAGCCAAACCGAACGCCGTGACGCATCGGCGCGGAATCTGCCACAAATCGCCAACCACTCGCTGTAGCTTTAAGGGACTATCGGCGCGCGGCAGGGCCACGCGCTTGTTACTGCTGGCGGCCGCGCACTCAGCAGCCGTCTCAGCCAGAAACAAGTGGCGCTCGCGAACTCGGCTCGCGTGGCTCGATCAGCCCAAAAGAGCCCGATCGCGGCGTTGCGGCGGCGCGGAACTTTCGGCTGGCCGCGCTGTCTACCCACGCAATGCCCCGCTACTTGGCTTGGCTCATTCGCGGTGCGCTCGCGTATGGGCTGGTTTCGGCTTGTTCACTCGAGACCGCACACGCCCAGAAGCCCGCGGCCGCGTGCGCCGTCGGCAGCGCAGCGCGCCTGGCGGCCGAGAATGAGTTCGCGGCCATCGACGCGGCGGTGGCCGCGCTCGACGTCGCGGCCGACCCTCAGCCACTCGCCACGCGCCTCGTCGCCCTCGCGCAAACGCCCTGCCTAAAGCTACTGGGCGACCTCGATCTTGCACCCAGCAGTGGTCTTTCGTTGAAGACCTATTGGGCGGAAGGGGGCTCGGATCATTTGCAGAGCTACCTGCACTTCGGGAAACCCGGCGCGCATCACCTGTGGCTCGCGCCTGCGGTGCGGCGCGCATTGACGCTCGAGACCAACCCCGAGAGCCCGATTCGAGAGCTGCTCTGTTCGAGCACGGACGCGGCGTGCGGCGGACTCGCACGCGGTTGGGCAGTGCGGGCCGAGCACGCGTTCCGCGCACTGGCCGCGCGGGCCCAGGCAGGCGATGCCCCCGCTGGCTCGGCGCACGACGACCCTGCCAATTGCGAGCGGGTCGCGCTGCGGGCCAAGAAGAAGCACCGCTTCGCCCAGTTTCGCGCTTGTCAGGACGGGTTGCGAAGCGATCACGCCGCCCTGCCCATCGGCACCACGCGCTCACTCGACCGCGGCTGGCTGGTCGTGCGCGGTCGGCGCGGTCACTACGCTTTCTGCGACGAAACTCGCGCCTACGATCTCGCGACCGGATCTGCCTATCGCGCGGCGAGCTGCAGCGGGCTCGCGCTCGAGGCGGGCGGCAATGTGGACTTTCGTAGCACCGACGCCGCACGTCGAGTCACCGCGGAGATGGGCCACCTGCCCGTCGATGCACTGCGCGAAAGCGCGTGGATGCTCCTGATGCTGGACGAAGTCGATCGCCGGGTCGTCGACTCGTACGGCATCGCCTTGCCCAGCACGATACCGCTCACCGACGCCGAGAACGACTTCGCAACCAGCTTCCCGGGGATGTCGGCGCATTGGACGAGCAGCGACACGGAGCTCGACTGGCACGTCGAAGTAAACGGCCAAACGCTCAAGGCCGGCACGCTCACCTGGTCGCCCGACCCGCTCGATGACAGCGCAGAAGAGCACGCCGCAACGCTGCTGCGCGTGGCGGAAGCGAGCCTCGCGCTCGACTGCCCGAGCGCGCCGCCCCCGACCACGGTCACGGCGGTCGAATCGTCAGCCAACGGTCTGGACGCGGACCGGAAAAGCCTAGACACGGCCGCCAACGGCCTGCGCGAGAGTTGGCGCACGCTGATCGAGCGGCAGCGCGCGTGCGCCAAACGCCCGTGGGGCGCGGCTCACGCTGCGCGCTGAGTATGCTAAATCCGGCGCATGCGCGATTTTTCAGCGATGCTCAGGGTCTGTCTCGTAGTCGGGAGTGCGTTCGGGGCGAGCGCTTGTGGCGGTCAACAGCCCGCACCCGACGCCCCACCCAGCACTGAACCCACCCCGTCTTCGTTGCCGCCGAGCGAAGGCGCGTCGTCGCGCCCGGCCATCACCGCCCAAGCGTGCGAAGCCAGCGGCGGCAGCATCGTGGGAGACATCGGCGACGGAGCAATTCACCGGCCCGAGTACCGCTGCGCAAACGGCGCGCGACCCACGGGCAGCATTCGCGCCGATGCGGGCGGCCCAATCGCGATCGAAGGCTCTGTCTGCTGTCCAAAGTGATCGAATGATCTTTGGCTAGCGGGCGCGCACGACGCGCCGCCGCTCAAAGCCCCCAGAACGACCGCCGCGCGCCACACCCCGGGTGCCCCGCGCCATACCCGGGGTGCCGCCCGCCCCACCCCGGGTGCGGTCGAACGGCGATTGTAGGCGGAGCATCGAGCCTCTGGGGGCCGCGGCGCGCCGCCGAAGGCTGGGACGGCGCGCGGCGTTGCGCGTGACCATCGAAAAATCTCTGGGGCTTCACGCGGAACGGTACACAGGGGCGCCCGCGGGCGACTGGGTTGCGCCCCCATCGACGACCAGTTCGGTGCCCGTGACGTGCACCGAGTCGTCCGAGAGTAGGAACAGCGCGGCGCGCGCGACGTCTTCCGGTTCGCCCATGCGGGCGAGGGGCGTCGCGGCGCTGATGCGCGCTTCGAGCGCGTCGTGGGCTTGCGCGGTCGGAGCCATCGGCACCCAAATCGGCGTTTTCGTGCCGCCCGGCGTGACTTGGTTCACGCGGATGCGTCGAGGGGCGAGCTCGGAGGCGAGCACGCGCACCATGGCGCGCACGGCGGCTTTCGCGCCGCCGTAAGCAGACCAACCCGGCATGCCGAGCGTGGCCAAGACCGAGCCATTGAAGACCAGCGACGCGCCGTCTTTCAAGTACGGAACGGCGGCCTGCGTGGTGAAGAACGCGCCGCTGAAGTTGGTGCGCACGAGCGCTTCGAACGCTTCGGGCGTGCTTGCGCCGAGCGGCGTGACGCCGGCCACGCCCGCATTCACGAACACGCCGTCGAGCTGGCCGAAACGCTCGGCGATCTGCGCGAAGGCGCGCTGCGTCGCCGGGTAGTCGTTGATATCGGCGCGCAGCGCGAGCACGCCGTCGCCCAGCGCCTCGGCCGCTTGCCGCAGCGTCGTCTCGTTGCGCCCGGTGATTGCCACCTTGGCCCCCTCGGCCACGAACAACTTGGCGGCCGCAAGCCCAATCCCACTGTTGCCACCCGTCACGACCACGACTTGGTTCTTCAATCGCATGATTTCGTCCTTTCGACTCTGTTGTCGAACACAAGGATTACGACCGTAATCCAGAACGTCAAGCGGGCTGGCGCCCGCGGGCATTCTGGATTACGATCGACATACAGAAAGGCCGGAGCACATGGGACATTCCCAGGAGAGCAAAATCGAGACGCACGCCAAGATCGTGGCCGCGGCGGCCAAGCGCATCCGGCAGGCGGGGCTGGAAGGCATCGGCGTGGCCGACTTGATGAAAGAGGCCGGGCTCACCGTGGGCGGCTTCTACAAGCACTTTGCCTCCCGCGGAGCGCTGGTGGCGGAAGCGGTGAGCGCGATGCAAAACGGCTGGGACCCACTGTTCGCCGAGGCCCAACAACGCGGACAAGCCAATGCGGCCTTGTTCGATGCCCTGGTCGACAGCTACGTGACCACCGAGCACCGCGACCAGCCCGCCGAGGGTTGCTTGTTCGCCGCGCTCGCAAGCGAGCTCGGTCGCTCCGAACACGAGGCGCGCTCGGCCGCAACGCACAAGCTCGAGACCGTACTGGGCAAGTTGACGCGAGTGTTCGACGATCGGCGCGCGCCGGCCGCACGCGCCGCCGCGATCTTGGCCTACTCCGCGCTGGTCGGGGCGCAGGGGTTGGCCCGGGCTACCAACGACGAAGCGCTCTCGCGCGAGATCTTGGCGACGGTCGGTAAAGGCCTCAAAAAGCTGCTGCGCCCGCAGCGCCTCGGACCCGCCAAGCGCAAAGGCTGAACGCGCGGTCGGCTCAGCCGGCGCCGCGCAGCGTGAGCACGAAACAACTCGCCTCGGTGTCGGCGATGGTCACCTCGCCGCCGTGTTTGCGCGAAAGCTCACGCGCGATCGACAGACCGAGGCCCGCGCCATGGGCCTGCGAGCGCGCCAGCGACGAGCGATTGAAGGGTTCGAACACGCTCTCGCGCTCGGCGCGCGCGACACCCGCGCCCTGATCGCGAACCCGCAAGTGTACCGCGCCGTCGACCGCCTCGCTCACGAGCTCGATCGTGCCACCGATCGGCGAGTGACGGATCGCGTTGTCGAGCAGGTTGCGAATGATTCGTTCGAGGTCACTTTGCGCTGCGTACACCGCGCACGCAGCGGCGCTCCCGCGAATCTCGACGCTTTTTTCTTTCGCCAAGGGCGCGAGGGACTCGATCGCTTCGCGCACGGCGGCGGCCAACGGCACGGCTTCGATCGGCGTCGCGGGTTCCTGAGCGCGCGCCAGATCCAGCAGCTGATCCGCCAAGTTTTTTAGTCTACCGCTCGCCCTGAGTAAAAACGCGAACGAGGTTTTGTACTCGTCAATCGTGCGTTCTTTGCGCAGCGCCTGTTGGATTTCACCATGCAGCGCCGCGAGTGGTGAACGTAGCTCGTGCGCGGCGTGGGCGATGAACCGGCGTTGATGGCCGAGCAAGGAGGCCAAGCGCCCCGCGATCTCGTCGATGTCGCGACCGAGGCGGCGCAGCTCGACGTCCGACACTTCGGCGGGGACGCGCACTTCGGTCTCTCCGCGCGCGATGCGGTGCAGGGTCTCGGCGATGCGGTCGTGTTCGCGCATGGTGCGGCGCACCAGCCAGCCGATGGCGGTCAGTGAACAGAGGGCCGAGGCCGCGAGAGCAATCGCCATCGCTTTGCGTACGAAGCGACTATCTCCGTCCAGATCTTCGCGCGATGCCGCGAGCAGCAGGCGATGCCGCGGAAACCCCGGGATCGTGGTCTCGACGGCGCGATACTTGGCGTCCGCGAACGAGAAATCGAAGGGCGCGTCCACGACCGGGTTCAGATCTCTCAGCCGCGGGCCACCTCGGTCGAAGGGTTGAGTCGCGGCCAGCACCTGCCCCTGGTCGCCGAAAATGATCCCGTACTTGTCGAGCGGCCCGACGTCGTTCGCGGCCGGCCCGGGGCGAGCCGTGAACGAAAAATGATTGGCCGGCGCTTCCCTCGCCTCCGCGCGCGCCACTTCCAAGAGTGCGGTGTCGAGTTGCCGCTCTTGGTAGCGATCGAGCAGCGCGGCGATGGCGACGAACGAGAGGCTCAACGTGAACAGCATCAACAACGAGAGCCCCCACGTCATTCGAGTGTACGCAATCATCGTTCACCAGCCACGGTCCAACTTAGCTCAGCAGCTCGGAGTTTGTCGGTTCATGCGGGCGGCGGAAACGAATCACTCTTGCGCGGCCCGGTCCAACCGCGCAGCGCTATCTTCAAAATACCGGGGAAAATCACCAGGGTGAGCAGCGCGCTCAGCACGATACCCGCGATCACGACCGTCGCCAGCGGGCGCTGCACCTCCGACCCGGCGCTGCTCGACATGGCCATGGGCAAGAAGCCGAACGCCGCGACGGCCGCGGTCGTGAGCACGGCGCGCACCGACTTCACCGAGCCGTTCATCAGCGCCGCGTGCAGCGCGACGCCCGCGAGCATTTCACGCCTCACCTCGGTGGCGATCACGACGCCGTTCAACACGGAGATGCCGCCGAGGGCGATGAAGCCGACCGCGGCCGGCAAACTGAAGGGCATGCCACGCGCGATCAAGCCGAGCATGCCGCCGATCGTCGCCAGCGGTACGAGTGCAAACACGGCCAGCGCGAAACGCGCATTCTTGAACATCCAAAACAACATGCCGACGATGATCAGAATCACCACCGGCACCACGACCGAGAGTCGCTTCGAGGCGCGCTCGAAGTTCTCGAACTGCCCCCCCCACTCGATGCGATACTCCTTGCCCAAAGGCACGTTCTTGGCGACCGTCACGCGCGCTTCGTCGACCCACGACACCAGATCGCGCCCGCGCAGGTTCACATCCACGCGAATGATGCGCTCGCGGTTCTGACGCTTCACGACCGATGGGCCCTCGCTTTCTTCGAGCTTCACCACCTCACGCAGGGGGATGTTGCCGGTCTCGCCTCCGCCCGTGTGCACGAACAGCTCGCCCAAGGCCTCGGCCGTGGGCCGCACGGGCGGGCCGAACACCTTGAGCTCGAAGCGCCGCTCGCCTTCGTAAATTTGCCCCACGCCGAGCCCTTCCCGGGCCGCGGCCAGCACGTCGAACGCGTGGCCAACACGAGCCCCGTAGCGCGCCATGCGCGCGCGATCGGCGGTGGCCACGATCATCGGCTGCCCCATGATGCGCTCGACACGCAGATCACCCGTCCCGCGGATCGCGCGCGCCTGCGCGCCCACCACGTTCGACAGCTTCACGAGCTCGTCCAAGTCCGGGCCGAAGATCTTGATCGAGACGTCCGCGCGCGAGCCGCTGATCATCTGATTGGTCAAGTCCTCGATCGGCTGTGACACGGCGACGAACGTGCCGGTGACCTCGCGCTCGATTCTGTTCTTCAGCCGCACCGAAAGGTCGTCGAAATCGTGGGTCGTGGTCCACTCTTTCATCGGCTTCAGCGGAATCAAAATGTCGGTGTTGTCGTTACCCACCGAGTCCAGCGCGAGCTCGGCGCGACCGGTCTGGCCGAGGGCCTGCTTGACTTCGGGAAATCCGAGCAAGATCTTTTCGGTCTGGAGGTCCAACTCGCGAGCGCGGTCGAGCGAGATGGACGGCGCACGCCGGATCGCAACGACCGCATCACCCTCGAAAATACGCGGCACGAACTCGGCGCCCGTCGACGCGAACCACCAGCCGGAACCGACCAGCAGCACCACCATCGCGCCCAAAAGCGGCCAATTCCAGACCAGGGCCCTCTCCAGCAGCGGCGCGTATCGACGAGTGACCTTCTCGATCCAAGTATCGGAGTGATGATCGCTCGGGGGGACGAGCAGCACCATCAACGGGGGAAAAAACACGACCGCGTATACCAGCGCGCCAAACAGCGCACAGGCCATGGTGATCGCCATCGGGCGGAACATCTTGCCCTCCACGCCCTCTAGCGTGAGCAGCGGGATGTACACGAGCATGATGATCGCAACCGAGAACGCGACCGGCGCCGCCACGCTCTTGGCGACCTCCGCATACTCGCGCGCGCGCGCCTCCTTGACGATCTTCTTGCCGGCCATGGCCGCAATCACGGCTTCCAACAGCACGATCGGGCCGTCGACCAAGAAGCCGAAGTCGATCGCCCCGAGCGACATCAGATCGCCGGTGATGCCGAAGATGCGCATGCCGAGCAGCGCGATTGCCATGGCCACCGGGATGCCCAGCGCGGCCACCAATGCGCCGCGGATCGTGCCGAGCATGAGCGCCAGCACCACGGTCACGACGACCACGCCCTCGACCAGGTTGGTGGCCACGGTCGAGAGCGTTCGGCCCACGAAATCCGCGCGATCGTAGACGCTTTCGATGTGCACGCCGGGCGGCAAGCTGGGTTTGATCTTCTCCTCCATGTGCGCGTGCACGGCGTGGATCACGTCGCGGCTGTTCGAGCCGATCAACATCATTACGATGCCGGTGACGGCTTCGCCCTCGCCGTTGTGCGTGACCACCCCGTAGCGCGGGGCCGGCGCGATCTTTACGTCGGCCACCTGTTTGATCAACACGGGCGTGCCGTTCGGCTCGGTCCTCAGCACGACCTGAGCGATCTCGTTCTCGTCACGCAGCATGCCGCGACCGCGGATCGCGAACGCTTCGTCCCCGCGTTGGATGTAGCCCGCCCCGACGTTCATGTTCGCCGCGCGCAGACTGTCCACGACGTCTTGAATCGAGAGCCCGACCGCGCGCAACTTGGCATGGTCCACCACCACCTGGAACTGCTTCAACTCACCGCCCATGGTGTTGACCTCGATCACCCCCGACACGCTGCGCAACTTGGGGACGATTTCCCAATCGAGCAGCGTGCGCAGTTGCATCGCCGAGTGTTGCTTGCTCGAGACCACGAAGCGATAAATCGTGCCCAGACCGCTGGAAACAGGACCAAGCTCCGGCATCCCGGCCTGCGGCGGGAGTGACGCTTGCACGCCGCGAATGCGCTCGAGCACGAGTTGACGCGCGAACCAGATGTCGGTTCCGTCCTTGAACACCACGGTCACGGCCGAGAGCCCGAAGCGCGACACGCTGCGTAGTTCGACGTTACCGGGTACACCATTGAGCGCATTCTCGATCGGAAACGTCACCGTGCGCTCGACCTCGACCGGAGACAGGCCCGCCGCTTCGGTGATGATGTCGACCTGGACGTTGGAGACGTCGGGGAGCGCATCGATGGGCAGGGTCTTCAATGCCCAAGCGCCCACCCCAAGCACCACGAACAGAAAACCCACGACGAGGAAACGAAAGCGGATACAGGCAACGACGAGATTCGGCAGCACGTTGCCGTTGAACGTAGCTAGCTCCCCGCCGTCCGTTTCTTACGACTGCGTAAGGTTCGACTCGCCCCGCTCATTGCCGGCTGCGTAGACGCAGGCCAATCCCGCGCACCGTCTCGATCATCCACGCGAAATCACCGAGTTTATCGCGCAGGCGGCTGACCTGAACATCGACCACGCCCGAGCCCGGATCGAAGCTCATTTGCCAAACATCGGCGAGCAACACCGCTCGTGAAACGGGTTCATTGGCCTCTTCGGCCAGCCGAGCCAATAGCGCGAACTCGCGCGCGGTGAGTCCGAGCCGCTTTTCTGCGGCTTTCGCGTCCTGGGCGCGGTGGTCGAGGACCAGCTCTCCGACACGCGTCAACCAAGCCGTGCTGGCACGCCGATGAAGGGCATCCAGCCTCGCGAGCAGCTCCTCGACCTCGAAGGGCTTGGTCAAATAGTCGTCCGCGCCCATGCGCAGGCCAGTCACGCGATCGTGCAATTCCCCGCGTGCGGTGAGCATCAATAGCGGCGGAGCCGCGCGCTTGCGCTTCAAAAAGCTGCACAGCTCGAGGCCATCGCCGTCCGGCAGCATGCGGTCGAGGATCACGATCTCGAACGACCTGCCGGCGAGCTCATTTTTTGCCGCTTCGAGCGTTCCACAAACCACGGGCGCGTGGCCCTCTTCGCGGAGCAACCGCTCGAGCAGCTCGGCCAGCTGCGCGTCGTCTTCGACTACGAGCACGTTCACGCGTTCAAAGTAGCTCAGAAATACTGGTTCACGCCAAACTGAAGGAACCACGACTGATCCGGGGCGATCAGCCGAGCCAAGTCGAGCCGCAGCACGACGTTGGCGAGCCAAGTCGGGAGCACCCGCATGCCCCCGCCCACACTGAGTGCGTGACCCGCGCGGCCGCGTCCACCGGCTGGCTCGATCTGTTCGAAAACCGCGACATCGCTGAACAACACGCCTTGCAACGCCCAACGGTCGGCGATCGGCAGAGCCTGACGCAGCTCGAGATTCAGGAACGACTGCAGCCACGTTCGGTGCAAGCCATCCTCCAACCCGCGGACTCCGGCGATGCTTCCGAGTGGCTGACTAAATCCGGCGTTGCCGCGAGTGGACGCGACACCGACGCCGCGGGCCATGAACACGGTGTAGCGCGCGATCGGCTGGGCGACGATCAGGTCGATGCGAGCTGTGTGGCGAGGTTGCGGAACGACGGTGCCGACGAAGGCGCCAGTGCTCAACAAGAGCTCTGCGCGCATGCCTCGCGGGACGAAGTCCGCCCAATGGTAGGCGTCCATGGCAAAGATCATCATCGTGCCCAGAGCGTGACTGCTCGACGGCCGATCTTCGCCCACCGGTTCACGGACGATTTCGCGCGTGTAATACGCACCCACCCGGTAGTTCAAGTGATCGCTCAGCCAAGGTGGAGAGCCGAAACCCGCCTCCAAGTTGAACACGGTGCTTTTCCAGCCACTGCCATCTTCAAAGCGAAACTGCGCAGTCGCCGCCGCCGCTTCCACCCCGAGCGCCCAGCGGTGACGACGATACGGGTGCTCGAGGTACGTGGCCAGAGCGCCCCAACCGCGTTGTTCTCGAAACACGCTCAGGCCGAGCTGGTTCCCGGTGCCGAAGGCATTGTATTCGGTGAGCCCGGCCAGCGCGTACGCGTCGGCCAAGGTCTTACTGCTGGCAAACTCGAGGTTCGGGATGAGCGTCCACTTTTCGCGCACCTCGATCTCAATCGTGGCCCCGCGGCGTTCGACGCGAACGCGATCGAACAGCGCGAGGTTCTCGATGCGGCGCCCGAGCTCGCGCACCTCGCCGTCGGAAAAGCGCGCCGGCGGCCTTCGAGGCAACAACTCGACCAACGTTTCACGCCGCGTGCGCGTGTTGCCTTTCACGACTACGGTTTGCACGAAGTGCTCCGCGCTCGATTCGCCCTGGGCCAGGGCGAGGGCGGGGCACGAAATCAGCCCCAGCAGGGTGAGGCCGCGGGCCAACCGCGGGCCCGGGCGGGCGCGGCCCTCGCTCACAGCCCCCCGTTTTCCCTGGGGAATTTCACCGCACACACTTCTTAATGCAAATGAAAATCAATTTCAACAATCCCCGACCCAGGATCGGGATACGAGAAAGGCGAACCCGACGAACCCTGCGAGCACTAGCCTCGCGCTCGGGCGAAAGCATTCCCCATGGCAAGCATCGGCAAGAAAATCGGCGATTCGCTGAAGAAACTCCTGTTTCGCGAGGTCCAGGTCACGGGCTTTCAGGAGCTGTCCGCGAGCTTCAAGCGGCTCGAGCTCGCGGGTGACGCGCTGAAAACGGCACGCTGCGCGCCGGGTGACAAGGTGCAGCTCGCGCTCGACGCGGGCGCGCGCACCTACTCGCCCTTTGCCTGGGACGGAGCGGCGGGGCGGATGAGCTTGCTCGTGTACTTGCATGGCAACACCTCGAGCGTGGCGTGGGCCAAAGGCGTCCCCGAGGGCGAACGACTGTATTTGTTCGGGCCACGCAGTTCCCTCGCCTTGGGCTCCTTGTCGGGGCCCGTGGTCCTCTTCGGCGACGAAACCTCGTTCGGCGTCGCCCGCGCCCTGCTCGAGTCGCGTCCTGGCGTGAGCGAACTCGGCTTCGTCTTCGAGACTTCACACGCGGGCGAGTCGCGCCTGGTGCTCGACGCGCTCGAACTGCCGAGTGACAGCCTCATCGAGCGCACGCCCGACGACGCTCAGCTGCCGGCGGTCGAGGAGCGGCTGCGGGCCGCACTCGCGCGAAATCCCGCGAGCCACTTGGTGTTCACGGGCAAAGCGCAGTCGATTCAGGCCCTACGCAAAGCGTTGAAGGCGCGGCCCGTGGCGCACGCGAGTCAGACCGTGAAAGCGTATTGGTCGCCCGGCAAACGCGGCCTCGATTGAGCGCCGCGCGAGCCTCACGCGCGGCGGCGCATACGTCTCGAGGATCGGGCGCAGTGCCGAGCACGCAGTGACCGAGTCAGACGAGGCGGGACAAATCGGAGCGCTCCAGAAATAGCCGAACCGCGGCCTCGAGCCCCTCGGCGTCGCGCCGATCGAAGCGCGCTAGCTCGGGGCTGTCCACGTCGAGCACCCCGAGCAGCTCGCCCCCGCGCAAGAGCGGGATGACAATCTCTGAACGCGATGCCACATCGCAGGCGATGTGGCCCGGAAATTCGTGCACGTCTGGCACCACGACCGTTTCTCGGATTTGCGCGGCCGTGCCGCATACCCCGCGCCCGAGCGCGATGCGCACACACGCGACCTTGCCCTGAAATGGGCCGAGCACGAGTTCGCCGCCACGCAACAAGTAAAAGCCGACCCAGTTCAGACCCGGCAGCGCTTCGAACAGCAAGGCGCACAGGTTGGCGGCATTGGCGAGACCATCCGACTCGTCTGCGAAGAGTGCCCGGAGCTGCTCGTGAACCTCACGGTAACTCGCGATGCCGCTTTCCGCAGTCCTGACCAACATCGGCCGATCTTAGCCGCTCGACAAACTGAAGTCATCGACGGTCGCGGTTTGACCCGAACTGGTCACACCGACCTCGGCCCTTCCGGCGCTCACGGCGATCCGCTCCACGCGCATCGATCGACCAATCTACTGAGCGACTCGAAATGCGGCGTCGTGCCGCCGAATTGAGCGGTAACCACTGGTTGAGCCCGAGTCCATTTCCCGCAAAGTCGCCTGGCCCGCCGCGCCGGCCGTGCCCCCCGCGCCCCCCGCGCCTGGAGCGCTCGAATTGGAGCCGCGACCGACGAGTCCGAGGGCGACCCCGAGTGTCAGGGTACGGCGCAGGCGTAGTCCAGAGAGCTCAGCGGGGAGCGTCAACATGGGCCAGGGTACTCGGGCGGCATCAGTTGCGATGGCTCGGTCTCGCGGTTCAAGATTCCATAGCCGGCGATTTTGCGAAAGGTTCCGGGCCGCGTCTCCCTTCAGAAGGGCATGATGCTCCCTGCGCGCTCCACCCTGCGCTTATCTGCGATCTTGGCCGCAACCACTGGACTTGCGGCCTGCGGGAGTAGCAGTGATGCCCCGGGCGACGGGGCCGCCGCCGCGGGTAGCGGCGCACGGAGCGGTGCGTCATCTGCCGGGTCCGCCCCGAGCGCCGGCGCGAGCACGGGCGGTTCAGCACCGACCGGCGGGAGCACCGGGTCGAGCGGGGCCGCGCCAACGGCGGGGAGTAACGCGGGCGGCGCGGCGCCCGGCACCGCAGGCGCAGGCGCCAGCAGCGCGGGTTCCGGCGGCTCCGGCTCGGGAAATACCGCGGGCACGAGCGGCGCGGCGGGATCCGGGCCGCAGCCCCCGGGCTGTTCGGCGCCCAGCACCGGTCACTATCAAATGGAAGATTTGGACCGCGGCCTCGTCGCGCTGAAAGTCAGCGGCGGAGTGTACGTCGGCTGGCGCATGCTCGGCTACGAGTACGACAAGACCGAGAGCAACGTCGCGTATGCGCTGTATCGTGATGGCAGCAAGATCGCGACCGTCACCGACAGCACGAACTACCTCGACGCAACGGGCACCACGAGCTCGAGCTACACCGTCAGCGCGGTGCTCAAGGGCGTCGAGTGTGCGAAGTCGGAGGCCAGCAAAGCGTGGGCGCAGGCTTACCTGAGCATTCCCCTCACCCCCCCAGCCACGGGCCCGAACGGCGGCACCTACAGCGCCAACGACGCGAGCGTCGGCGATCTCGACGGTGATGGTCAGCTCGACTTGGTGCTCAAGTGGGATCCGAGCAACTCGAAGGACAATTCTCAAGCCGGCGTCACCGACAACGTCTTCCTCGATGGTTACACGCTGGCCGGCAAACGACTGTGGCGCATCGATTTGGGCCCGAACATTCGCGCCGGCCAGCACTACACGCAAGTCTCGGTGGCTGACTTCGACGGCGATGGCAAAGCCGAAATCGCCTGCAAAACTGCGCCCGGCACCAAGGACGGCAGCGGCGCCTATTTGAGCAATGGCCCGGCCGCTTCGGACAACGACGCGACCGCCTACCGAAATAGCGACGGCTACGTGCTGACCGGTCCCGAGTACCTGACCGTGTTCGAAGGCACGACCGGCAAAGAGCTTGCCACCATCAACTACCTGGTGCCACGCGGAACCGTGTCGTCGTGGGGCGACAACTACGGCAATCGCGTCGACCGCTTCAACGGCGGCGTGGCGTTCGTCAGTGACACGGGCAGCGGGAAGACCGCAACGGGCCGTCCGAGCATCATCCAAGGGCGCGGCTACTACACGCGGCTCACCGTCTCGGCGTACAACTATCGCAGCGCCGCGCTGACCAAAAATTGGGTGTACGACAGCGTGACCAGCTTGAGCGCCGAAGGGGGCGGCGCGCATTCGGAGATGGCCGCCGACACCGATGGTGACGGCGCGCAAGAGGTGATCACGGGCGCGGCAACCATCGGCAGCGACGGCACGCTCAAGTGCAATACGGGGATGGGCCACGGCGACGCCCTACACGTGAGTGAGCTCGTCGTGGGCAAGCCGATCTCGGTGTTCACGGTCCACGAAGGCTTGGGCGGCTACGACGTCCACGACGGCGCAACCTGCGAAACCTACGTAAAAGTGACGGGCGGGGACGACAATGGCCGCGGCGTCGCCGATTTCATCGAGGCCAGCAATACCAAAGCCGCCGCCATCTGGAGCTCGACGTCGCCCAATCGCTACTCCGCGGCCGACGGCACGAGCCTCGGGGCAAAGCCTGGGCCGACCAATTTTCTGATCTATTGGGACGGCGACGAATCACGCGAGCTGGAAGACGGCACGCAGATCAGCAAATTCGGCGGCGGCACGCTGCTCAACGGCACGGACTGCGCTTCGAACAACGGCACCAAGTCGGTGCCCGCGCTGACCGCGGACTTGTTTGGCGATTGGCGCGAAGAAATCGTCTGGCGCCAAGCCGACAACAAAGCGCTGCGCATCTACACGACCACCACGCTCACCAAGCGCCGCATCTACACCTTGATGCACGATCCGACTTATCGCGCGCAGGTCTCGTTCGAGCAATCGGCATACAACCAGCCGCCGCACCCCGGCTTTCACATCGGTGCCGGCATGGCCGCGCCGCCCGTACCCGACATTCGCATCGTTGCTCGCTGAGAGCGCGCAACAACGCATCCCGCAATCGGCGAGGGCTTGGTTGCGGGAGCGGCGTGTAGCCGCTACCTTCGCGCACCGTGCGAAGTCTCCATCTCTCGAACCTTGCCTCCCTCGATCTCGGCGCGCTGCTGGCCCTACTCGCGCTCGTCCCCGCGTGCTCTGCGGATAGTGGCGCAAGCTCCGGGCAAGCGGGAGCGAGTGCAAGCGCGGCGGGCCGCGACGCGGTCGGCAGCAGTGGTTCGGCGGGCCAAGCGACGACCGGCGGCGCGTCCAGCGCGGGCGCCCCTGGTGCAGGTCTTGGCGGCATGGGTGGCGCCGGTGGTGTGACTGGCCCCGGGGTGGCGGGCTCGTCGGCCGCCGGCTCCTCCGCAGCGGGTTCTGCAACCGGTGGCAGCTCGACGGCGGGCGCGGCGGGCGGCGGGGCAACCGCGCCCGGCAAAGGCGCATCGGGCAAAGCGGTGTGCGCGGGGCTGAGCGGCTTCGTCGACCCATCGCTTTCTATGGGTTCGATCAGTGAGGTCAAGGCACCACAGGGTTCGTTCTTCGCGTTCATCGAAGGCCCGGTCTGGGTGGCTGCGAGCAAGCGTGTCTTCTTCTCGGACAACGCGGGCAGCCCCGAACGCATTTGGCGCTACGACCCCGCCACGATGATGCTCGACAAATTCCTCGAGCCGAGCGGCAGCAACGGCTTGGCCGTGGACTCGAACGATCAGCTCGTCGCCGCCGATCAGGTCAGCCGTGCCCTGTACCGGCTCGATCCAGTGACCAAGACCAAAGCCACGCCGGTCATCAGCGGCAACTTCAAGCCCAACGATCTCGTGGTTCGCAGCGACGGCGGGATCTACGTCACCGATCCGGACTCGGGCTTGTATTACGTGGCTCCGGGCGGCACCGATGCCAAGCTCGTCAGCAAAGCCGTCAATCGCCCGAACGGGCTCGTGCTCACGCTCGACGAGAGCTCGCTGATCGTCGGCGACGTCGGCAATCAGTCGCTGAGCAAGTTCGCGCTTTCCGCCGACGGCAGCGTCCTGGACTCGCCCACCGCGTTCGGCAAAACCACGGGGCAAACCGCGGACGGCATGTGCATGGACTGCGGAGGCAACGTGTTCGTGAGCACGCAAACCGGCGTCGAGATCTTCGACCCCACCGGCAAGAAGCTGGGCACCGTGCCCACCGGCGAGGCCTCGAACTGCACCTTCGGCGGAGAAGACCGAAAGACCCTGTTCGTGACCTCGCGCGCCGTGCTCAAGGTCGTGAAGCTGTCGAATCCGGGACTGCCCGACTGAGCGTGCGCCTCACGCGACCTGCGCGGGCGGCACGGTCGAGCCGCTGGGGCTGAGCAAGAGCTTGGCCGCCTCGATCGCCGCGCGCGTCCCCGCGAGCGCCAAGCGGTCGCCGACCATGAGCACTTCGTTGGCGGTCGGGACCAAGAGCCCTTCCAGGCCGCGTTGAATCACGAGCACGGTGGCCCCCGTTTGACCGCGCAAATTCAGCTGCGCGAGCGACAAGCCCACGGCCGGGCTGTGCGCTTCGAGTTCGAACGGCGTGGGTTCGCCGATGCCGGGCAAGAGCCCGCGCACCTGGGACAGTGAATCGCGTTCGAGATCGGCCGGAGCCGGCGCGGCATCGACGCCGCCCACGCGCGCTTGCTCGACGAGCGCCTCCAAGATGGCCTGCGCCCCCGCTCGCACGTGACCGTGCAATTCGGTTGCTCCCCGCCACAACGACACGCCCAGCCCGAGAAGCAGCGCCGCGAACACGAGCGGCGCGTAGATGCCACCGAGAAACGGCTGCGTGACGGCCAACAGCGGTAAGCCGATTACCAAGACGATGCCGAGTTGAATCGTCACCAAGAGCGCCCGGCGCGGGGTGGTTGCGAGGTCGAGCGCATCACCCGCGGCCACGGGTAGCGCCAGGCGCGCGAGCTCCAAACCCAATTGGCGCGCCAAGCGCGCGACCCCCGCGGCCAACGGCACGGCCAGCGCGATCGCGGCCACCACCACCGCGATCCGCGCGACGGTCGGCGCGACCGCGAATTTTGCCTCGAAATACAGGCTCAAACGCGTGACGCCCAGCGCGGTACCGATGGCCAATGCCGCGAGCAGCAGCGCGTCCAAAACCAACAGCCGAATCAAGCGTCGGATCTTCGAGCCCGTCGTTTTCTCGCGCGGGCCCGAGCTGAAGCTCTGCAGCCAGCTGCCATAGAGAGAGACGAACGTCTGCAGCGGCTTCGGCGCTTTGCGGTCGACGAAGTTTGCGACGGGCCCTGACGCCCGGATCAGCCAAGGTGTGGTCAGCGTGGTGATGGCCGAAACCGCGACTGCGATCGGATACAGAAAGGACCCCGTCGCCTTCAATGTCAGCCCGAGTCCGGCAATGATGAACGAAAACTCACCGATCTGCGCCAGGCTCATGCCCGACTGCACGGACGTGCGCACACCGTGACCCGTCAAAAATGCTCCGAGCGTGACCCCCAGGATCTTGCCGCTGACCACGACCAAGGTCAGCACCGTGATCGCCAACCAGTGCTGCGCGATCACCGCGGGGTCGATCAGCATGCCGACCGAGACGAAAAACACGGCCGCAAACATGTCACGCACCGGTTGCACCAAGTGCTCGATCGCTTTCCCCTCCCCCGACTCGGCGATCAGTGAACCGGCGATGAACGCGCCCAAGGCCACCGAGTACCCGAACGAATGCGCCAATAGCGAGACGGCGAAGCAAAAGCCGATGCTGGCCACGAGCGTCGTCTCGGGGCGATCCAAGCGGTTGATGGCGCGCACTGCGCGCGGCACGAGCAACAGACCAATCGCGATCAACACCGCCAGGAACCCGAACAGCTTGCCGGTGGTCTTGGCCATGTCCAACGCCGACAGGCCCGTGCCGCCCGCCACGGCGGTGAGCGTGGCCATGAGCAAGATCGCGATCAAATCTTCGGCGATCAGAATGCCGACGACCAATTCGCGCAGCGGGCCGCGCACGCCCTGTTCATCGAACGCTTTGGCGATGATTGTCGTGCTGGAAATCGCGATGATCGAGCCGGCAAACAGGCTCTCGATCGTGGTCCAGCCCAAGAGGCGTCCGGTCACGAACCCGAGCCAGATCATCAAGCTCGATTGGAACAGCGCCGTGAGGCTCGCGCCCGCGCCGAGCTTGGCCAACTTGCCCAGACTGAACTCGAGCCCGAGCGAGAACATGAGCAAGATCACGCCCAGCTCCGACAGCGTCTGAACGATTTGCCGATCGGCCAAGACCGGGATCGGGACGTTCGGGCCGATGATGAAGCCGGCCAAGATATAGCCGAGTACGACCGGCTGCTTCAGCCGCTGAAAGATGACCGTGGTGAGTGCGGCAACACCCAGCACGACGGTGAGCGCCAAGAGAAAGGAATGAGCATCCATGTGACCTCGAGCGAGCGTGCATCTCGATGATGGTGGTCGTGAATCAAGACCCTAGCGAACGCTTCTATTCCCCATCGTTTCCTGGCCAGCGATCACGATACGCGCGATGGGCACGCCTCGGTATTAAAATTAAATCAACGAGAATTGACGAATAAATGCCGCAAATCGCGACTTCGTCGCAGAACGCAACACTCCTGGGCTGAGGTTCCGATTGAGCAGCCAAACGTGCGTGATAGCTTCCCGCGCGCTGCCCATGGTGAAGTTCATCGAACGACTGCTGGCGCGCTTGGTTTCGATCCAAGTGACGCGGCCATATCTGATTTTGGCGCTCGCGCTGCTCAGCATCTTGCCCGCGGGCGCGCTCGTGCGAAAGCTCGAACTAAAAACGGGCTTCAGTGAACTTTTACCCGATGACACACCGAGCGTGGTGGAGATGCGCCGCATCAGCGGCAGGCTCTCCAGCATGTCCTTGCTCGCCGTCACGGCGGAATCGAAGGACACCGCCCTGCTCAAGCGCTTCGTCGACGAGCTCGTGCCCAAGCTCCGCCAATTGCCGCCCGACCTGATCGCGGGCGTGGAAGACGGACCCCGTGAGGCGGAAAAGTTCTTCGAGCAAAACAAGCATCTGTACGCGGGCCTCGACGAACTGAGGCAGCTGCACGACAAGGTCGTGTCCCGGTACGACTGGGAGGTCGGGCGCGAGATGGGTACCTTGCTCGACGACGAGGAGCCAGAGCCGATCACGATGCAGACGGTGCGCGGCACCTTTCAAAAAAGCATCGATCAGGCCAAAGCGGCCACGCCGGGCTCGGATGGCTACTACATCGGTGAAGACGGCCACTTGGCGGTGATTCTGATCCGCACGCCGCTGCGCGCAATGGATCAGCGCGCCTTCGACCTCGAGGAGCGCGTCGAAAAATTGATCGACGCCAAGAGCTATCAGAGGATCGATCCGCAGTTCAAATATGGGTTCACCGGCAACCTGGTGACCAGCGCCGAGGAGTATCGAGACGTCACGCGCGACCTGACCGAGGTCGGTGTGGCGGGCGGCGTGCTGGTGCTGCTGGTCGTTTACCTGTTTTTCTTTCGCGTGCGCGCGCTGCTTGCGCTCGGCTTCAGCATTGCGCTCGGCCTGCTTTGGACGTTGGCGTTCACCGTGCTCGCGATTGGCTACTTGAACACCGCGACCGGCTTCCTGATCAGCGTGATTATCGGCAACGGCATCAACGCCATGGTCATCTACATGGCGCGCTTCTTGGAGGCACGCCGCGACCAGCACATGACCATGCCGGATGCGCTGCGCACGGCTTCACTCGACACCTGGAGTGCGACTCTCGCCGCCGTGGGCGTTGCGGTCATGTCCTATGGCGCGTTGATGACCACGCAATTTCGCGGTTTTCGCCACTTCGGCGTGATCGGCGCGGCGGGCATGCTGCTGTGTTGGATCGCGACCTACAGCGTATTGCCCGCGATTCTGTCGCTGTTCGAGCGCTTCAAGACCTCGCAGGGCGGCGTCGGCGAGCGCTTGGGCGGGCTGTACGCCAAGCCGTTCATTTGGTTGGCCAAGCGCTACGCGGGCCCGCTCACGCTCTTCGGCTTGGCGTCTGCGTTGGGCATGGGCGCCGCCACCGCCGCTTACTTCATCTACGATCCGATGGAGTACAACTTGACGAAGATCCGCAACGACAACACCTCGCCGAGTTCGGCGCAGCGACTCTCGTCGCGCATGGCCAAGGTCGTGGGCGGTGTGAATCAAGGCGGCCGCGCGGTGTTGGTCGATCGACTCGATCAAATCGCGCCGCTGGTCAGCGAGCTCGAACGCCGCCGTGATACGGCCGCCGACAACGCCAAGCCGTTCGGTCAGATCGTGAGCGTTTTTTCGCTCATGCCGCGCGATCAAGAAGAGAAGATCAAGCTCCTGAGCGAGATCCGCGATCGCATCGACCGCGCGCGCAAGCGCCACCTCGTGTCGGACGCGGACTACCGCGAGATCGAACAGCACCTGCCGGCCACGCTGAAGAAGGTCGAACTGAGCGATTTGCCCGACCTGGTGGCCAGCCCGTTTCGCGAGAAAAACGGCACAATTGGCACCATCTTGTACGTGGGTCCGGCCAAAGGGCGAAGCGTCAACGACCTGCATTACCTCGAGCTGTGGGCCGACAGCATGCGCGAGATCAAACTGCCGACGGGCGACATCATCCGCGGCACGGGCGATCCGGTCATCTTCGCGGACATGCTGCAGACCATCGCTCGCGACGCGCCACGCGTGGCCTTCTTGAGCGTGCTCGGGACGGCCCTGGTCGTGGTGCTCGCGTTTCGCGGCAGGTTGGGCGGCTGGATCGCACTGGCCACCCTCTTTCTGGGCCTCACCTGGCTGATCGGCGGGCTGTACTTCCTGTCATTGAAGCTCAATTTCTTGAACTTCGTCGCACTCCCGATCGCCATCGGCGTCGGCTCCGACTACGCGATCAACGTGATGAAGCGGCGCGAGCTCGAAGGCAACGAGGGCATCGAGCGCGCGTTCACGGAGACGGGCGGCGCGGTCGTGGCTTGTTCGATGACCACGCTCAGCGGCTACGCCGCGCTCATGTTCAGCGTCAACGGCGCCGTGCACAGCATGGGCATCACGGCCGCCCTCGGGGAGCTCGCGACTCAGTTCTCGGCCATGCTCGTCTTACCGGCGGCGCTGTACTGGTTCTCACGCCGAGCCAGCAAGAAGCGCGCACTCGCCGTGCGGGCAGCTGCGGGCGGCTGAGTCTCGAAGCTGCGGGCGCGTGACCTCGCGCCCGCTGGTTCGTGTGAAGTCTACCCCCCGTCCGCGCTGAAGCTCCCCACCCCCCGCCAGTGCCCCGCACTTCACTGGTCCCCCCGCCGCTAGTGATAGGCCGCGAGGGGGACCCGACAAAAGGCGAGATGTTTCTCGCTCAGTTCCGGACATTTTCAACGCGGGGGTGAGATTCTCCACACGCGCGCGAGCCACTCAAGGAGCGACGCCGGCTTTGCGACAGGCTTGGCGCGCGCGCTCTTGATGCGCAGAATTCGGCGAAATACTGGCCAATTGCTTGAGCTGAGCGTTCGCTTCGTCAGTACGGCCGAGCGCGCACAACGCCTGAATGCGCGCCGCCGTTCGCTCCTCCGCCAACGTCCCCCGGGGGAATTTGCGCTGGTGCTCGTTCAGCGCGAGGAGCGCATTCGCGGGGCGCCCCGCGCGCAACTCAGTCTGGGCGCGGGAAAGCAACACGACTTCTTCCGCCAGCCCATCGCGCGAACGCGGGGCTTTTTGCAGCTCGACGGGGCGGCTCGAGCTGCTCGGCGCCAGCGGCGCGATCGGAGCATCGACGGGCGCCGGTGCGAGCTCGGGCGCGGCGCTCTCGAGGCTAGCGGGTGACGGTGCAAGCGGGGTCAGACCCGCACTTGCGCTGGGCACCGCGTTCACCGCGGTGGGCCAGAAACGCGGCGCGAACAGCAGCGCACCGGCGACCAGCGCCGTGGGCCCAACCCAGCCCCATTTGGCGAACTTCGTGCCCCACGCGGCTACCTCGCGCGTCGCGGCCGCAGCTTGTCCCAAGGTCGTTCCGAGCACCGCGGCGTCGCCCAAGCGCCCGCGCAGCGCCTCGAGCACACGCGCCCGATCGGCGTCGTTGGGGCGATCGGCGCGCTTGGCCGCCTGTACCAGCGCTTTGCCGCCGAGACTCAAGTCCGACATATTTCTCCACGCGCTTCGCGACGTGCAAGCGCTTCGTTGAACGCCAGCCTTGCGGCCCGCAACCGCGAATAGGCAGTGTTGATGGGGATATCGATCGCGTCCGCAATCTCCGGAGCCGTCATCTCCTCGAGCTCCGCCAGAACGAAGACTTCACGCTTGTCGTCGTCCAACTCGTCGAGCACGGCCCACAGCAATTTCACTTGATCATTTTGCTCGGCGACGTCGAGCGGGGTCGGTTGTCGCGGCCCCGGGATCTCCGCCAGGTCGAACGGCATCACCGGGTCCAACTTCGAGCGGCGCTCGCGATGATGGCCGCTGACCACGCGCCGCACAACGCCGTAGATCCAGCTGCGCAGCGCAGCGGGGCGTTCGAGGGTGTGGAGTCTGGCGTGGATCACGATGAACACTTCCTGCACGACGTCGTCGATGGCCGCCGCCCCGACCCCGAGCCGGCGTGTACACGACCATACGAAGTCGAAGTAGTCGCGATAGACAGCTGGGAAATCGAGCACGAGGGCTGTCCGGTCAGAGTGGACCGGGCCTGGCTCGGCCGGGGGCGCCGAAACAACCTGCTCGTGTCCGCTCATCTGTTATTCATACGGCAGTGGCGAATCGCGGTTCATGCCGTCACGAAATCCGCGCCGATTCGAGAATTGTTGGTGATATTGCGCGATTTGCCGTGAGAATGGCAGTGCGAACGGACACGCACCTCTGCCTACCGCAGGCTCCAGCCGCGGCGAGGCGTTAGAAAATCCACTCGCAGCCGAGCGCCACCCCGAACGCAGCGGGGCCGATCTGAGCAATCTCTCCGATCCCCTCGCTGACGAATCGCGGGCGCGAGGTGGCGACTCGGGCGTTGATGCCGAGCAAGAGGGCGGCGTGACGGTCCAGGTGCCAAAGCCCGTCGAGCGCCGCTCCCGCTGAAAACCAGGATGCGCGACGAGCCGTCGACTCCACAGCGAGGCCGGTGCCACGCGCCGATACGTCGTCGAGCGCCAGCAACAAGCAAGGGGAGAGTTCGAAGCTCGCGAATTGCGAGCCACGACAAGCCGAGAGCTCGGCACTCAGCCGCGTGAAGCGGCCGCCGTAATCGGGAAGGATCACGGCATCACGCGTCTGCGGGAACCAGTACGTGCCGGACGCGATGAACCGCCACGAGTCACGGCGAACGCCCGCCGCGAAACCAACGCCATAGCTCAGCGCTGGGAGTACACCCACGTCGCTGCGAAGGATCGGAGCTCGCAGCAGGAACCGAGTCCGGGCGGGTCCGGATGCTCCGCTATCTGCGCGCTCGTCCGACGTGCTGCTTTCGGCGGGGTGTGTTTCAATGGGCGCCGGCGTCTTTTCGGGCGCGCGACGCGATGCCTCGGGGTCACTCTCGGCGCCGCTGGGCGTCGCTCGCTCACTTGCGGAGCCGCCCAGGTCGCGTGCCGTAAGCGGCGAGCCGGAGTCTTGCTCGGCTCGAAACAGCAGCGCCAGCGTGATCGCGGCCACGCCGCCCAGATCTTCACACGCGTTGGCGAGGACGACACGGGTGCCGTTCACGAGGTCGTAGTGAATGTTCAGCGTCAGTCGGAAACGCTCCCCGAGCGCTTCGATTTGCCCTTCGGCGCGCAGTCGGCTCTGCGCAACCCCCGGCTTCACGCCAACGAGATCTCGGAGTTTCTGGCGGACTTGTGCTTCTTGCGGACAGTTGGCGGGAGCTTGCCAGGTGAGCTGCACGGGGCCGTTGCCCTGCGCGCCGCTGGTCGCTGCGCACAGCAAGAGAGCGAACCCCACCGCTACCGACGCGCCTGCGCGCTTCATCGTTCCTCACGGATCGTCACATCGTCGACGTACACCGTGGACTTGGCCGGCACGAGTGTCCTCGCGTAGTTCCCGACGTACCATTGGCCCCAATCGGTATCGTCGGTGATCAATCGGGTGAGCCGCAACGCAACGACGCCATCTTGATACACGGTCAGCTCGCCGTTGGCCTGAGCCGAACGAACGAGCTGCACCTCGATGTGGAACCAACTCCCGATCGGGATGGGGCCCGCGCTGGAAGGGTGAATGGCCCCGCCTAGGAAATCGAAAACCGACAATTCGAGCCCACCGCTCGCGTCATTCACCAGCGAGACGTCCCACAGGGCGTGCGAATCCGCCTCCGAAACACCGCCGAGAAAGTGGAACAAGTTCCAATTTCCATCGCTCGTCTGGACCTCGGGGACCCAGTACCAGGCACCGTACACGGCTGATTTCGGCATCACGCCCTGGCGCACGCAGCGAGCCTGACTTCGGTCGACGGTGCTGGTGTCGCTAGTGACGGAAAAGGCGGCCGCGAACTCACCGCTGTGCGGCGTCGGTGAACGCACCATTTCCAACCCGGCGCCGTGCCGCGCGTAGCAGTAGCCGCCCGCCGCTCGGTAGCCGCACAAGTCGTCTTCGAAGCTGGTGGACCATCCCGTCCCTACCGGTTCCAGCTCGACGTCCGCGGCGCCGCCCGCTCCCGCATCGCCCGAGTTGGCCGGCACGGTGCAACTGCCGATCACCACCGTCGGTTCACAAGCGGTGAGCCAAACGGTGGCGAGCGCCGCCAAAGCCATTGCCAGAGCCCGCTGATGATCGACCACGCCCCAGGCATCGTGTCGACCACGCTCGCGCGTTGTCAACCGGAAATGCAGGCCCGCCGTCCGGGATTAGCGCACCGAAATCGTCGATTCGTGAGATCAGCGAGAGAGAGCGATCGTCATCACGGCCGCAGGGGGCAGCCGGACCACGGCCTGGGCGGAGAGCGCGCCCAGATTGGTCGATCGTTCGACGCCGCTGAACACGCTGCGCGTCACGCTGGAGGTCTGCCACACACCGGGCAGCTTGAGGCGGGCGTTGACTTCGGCGCTGCCGGCGTTCAGCAGTACCAACGTCAGATCTTGACCGGACGGTGAGAGCCACGCCGAAACCAAGAGCCCATTCGCGGCCGCGGTCGCCTCGACGCGTGTCCAACCCGGATCGGTGTGCTGCGCGAAGTGTTGCATCGCGTAGTACGGGTCCTGAACCGCGAAGTCGGTGGCGTTGATGCCGACCAGGGCCAACGTGTTGGCGAGCGGGCCCGAAGCCGACCCGGTCAGCGCGGCTTGCAGGTACGCAGATGCGCCTTCGACCACGGTTGCGTAGTGGATCATCACCGCGGTACCGAAGCCGTCGGCTTGCATCTCGGTGACGAACACGGGGCGCCCGTAGGTACTCACGAGTTTGCCCATGGCCGTCAAGCCCGCGACGTCGACCGCGGCCGGGTTCACGCCGTACAGCTGGTGCGCGAGCGCGTCGGTCGTCGCCGGGTCGAGGCTGGCCGCGTAGTCGGCGACGCTGGCGAAATCACTGCTCTCTGGACCGATCAGCTTGGGGCGCGTGGGGAGTGAGGAAAACGCCTCGACCACCGCCGCTTGCGCTTCTTTCAGGCCCGGATAGGCGACCGGAACTTTGGTCAGCCCCACCGGTACGGTCACGGTGCCTTCCTCCGGTAAAAACTTGCAGGCTTCGAGGAGCTCCGCAGAGCTCGGGATGTAGTTCGGGTTGTTTTGAATCCCCACGTAGTCAGGCACGAGCCCGACTTGCGCGTATGCACCGAGCGAAGACAGCCAGTAGTCGGCCAAGCCCGCGTAGTCGAACGCACCAGCTCCATTCTTCGAGAGCGTGCAGCTCTGCACGTTGCCGCTGCACAAGAGCGCGTTGTTTCCCTTGAGCGCCGGAGGTGGGCTCCACGTGCTGAGAAAGACACCGAGCGGATGCGCGAGTGCGGCATTGCCGGCCGCGACGAGGTCCCCGGCGGTGCTCAGGTCGTCGTCTCCCGCGTGCAGGAAGCGATTGCGGAAGCGCAAGACATCCAGACCCAGGTCCGTGAAGATCGCTTTGTACAGCAGGGCTTGTTCTGGATGCCCCGTAATCTGGCCCTCGCCGTACGCTACGGAGGCGCCGAAACCCACCAGCTCTTGATGCCGAGTGTCGATATCGACGCTGACGTCGATCGCGGCTTGGGGCATGGGTGAGCAAACGCCGGCAACGCACGCTTGGCCATCGGCACAAGCCACTTCATCACAGCTACGCAGGCACAGCCCAGCGGCGGGCGGTGCACTGCCGCCGCACAGCGCAATCGCCCCCGGTTTGTCCGAGGCCACGCACGCGGCGCCCGGCGTCGCGTCACACGCGCTGGCATCCTTGCAGGGGAGCGTGCACACGCCACAGAGGCACTTCATGCCGCCGCAGCCGTCATTGTTGTCGCACGAGCGCAGCCAGTTGGTCTGACTGTCCCCATCGCCCGCTTTCGGTGAACAGCCCAACAGGGCGACGCCGAGCAGCAGCGCAAACAACCAAGTCAGTGAGAGGCGCGCGGTCATTCGGTCTCTTCCTCGTCCATCAGGTTCTGACCGCAATAAAAACTCACCTGGTAGGTCGACTTGGCCCGGTGCGTCTGGTTGTACTCTGCGACTTCATCCCAGAGCGACACCACTTGGCGCCTGACCGTAGCTAGCAATTGCCGAACCTCCCGTTCGCGTGGATGTCCCGGCCATAAATCGAACGACAGAGTCGTACCACCAATCTCGTCGGCGGCAGCGGATACGTGTTTGCCACCGACCACCTTTGCCGCAAGCGCTTTCAAGACGGCGCGGTGGTGATCGACCACGGCTGCCTCCCAGCCCGCGGCTTGACCAATCGGGATCAAGCAGCGCTCCGTGGCGTAGTACACGCCTTCCGGCCTGTTCTCGATGCGGATTCGCTCGTCGGCAACCAAGCGGTTGATGGCGCCTTCGAGTGCGGTTTCCGACAGGGGGACGACCGCCGCGAGCCGCTCTTTGCTGATCGGGCTTGCGGGGTACAAGTGCACCCAAACCAAGGCCGCGTTGGTCTCGTCGAGGTCACCGACGTTGCTGGCTCCGAGCTCTTCGAGCTCCTCCGCATTGGCGGCTCGATAGCGGGTGTCCTTGCCCGTCCCCGTGCGTCTGACCAAGCCGCTCTCGACGAGGTCGTTCAAGATGCTGCGCACCTTGCCCTCTTCGTCGTGCTTGAAGTGTTGCAGTAGCTCGGCGCGGCTCGCTGACTCGCGCTCGACCAAGAAGCCGTGCAGAGCCCCCCACAGCGTGATGCCTCGGGCGGTGGCCGATTCGCTCAGGCGTTGAACTTTCTGCTGGTACGAGCGAAGCACCAGCCCGAACATGTCGGCAATCACCTTCTTGCCGAGCTTCTGGCGCTCGAGTTCTCGAACCAGCCCGACGAACACCTCATCCGCAATGTGCGACAGTGGCGAGCGCACGCCGTCGGCGGTCGACAGCTGGGCGATGAGAACCATGGTCTGACGGACGATGGCGTCGATTAAGATCTGCGAGTTCACGCGCGGCGACTCTCGAGCATGGGGGCGAGTGGAGACTACGGCAATCAGCCGCCGGTTCGGGGACGAGAAAAATCTCGCGAGGCTTGCGCCTGGACCGGCACACGATTTCGCGCGTTCGGTCTAGCACGGCCGGCGCGCTTCTGCCCGCAGGCCTCGGCGAGTGAGCGCCGAGCGCCCGCCGCGATCGCGCTCATTACGAGACCCACACCCACCAGCCGGACCCTCCACGGTCCGGTTCGTAAAGCGCGAAAACAGCTACACGCGATACTTCCGCTCAACCGCAACGCGCGTCAGTCCGCGTCGGTCGAACTGATGGAGCATTCCCCTTCACCGCGAAAGTGGCCGACGGTACGCGCGAGCGAGGTCACGAGCGCGCCCTGCGTGTACGCCTCGAGGCCGGAGGGGTTGTACCGCTTCACGTCGAGGGGCGCGGCGTTCAGTTCTTCGAGCGTGACCTCCCCATCATCGTCTTTGTCGGCGGCGGCGAGATCATCGAAACGGAGCGAGGTCTTCACGGCCGGGTCCGGTGATTCCTGCAAGCGATCGTAATACAGGTGATCGCCGTGGGTGGTCAGCTCCACGGTCACCGTGGAGTTGTTCTTGACGACGATGCCGTCCTCTTCTTTGCCATCTTGTTCCGAGTGACACTCGTTGTACTGCGTCGCAACGGTGAAGCCCCACGCATAATGCTTGGTTACCTCGTCTTTGCTCGCGCTGGCCTCGACATACAGCGAGTAGCCGCCATCGAGCATCAATTGTTTGTCCGCGGAGGTGGCGCTGCCGTCGAGCGTCGTGTCGTCCGTCACCGGAACGATTTGGTAGCTCACGCGATCCCAGGCTTTGGCCGATACGTCGTCGAAGTCGACGATCGATTTCACGCCCGGGTCCGAAACGTGGTTGTCGAACAACTTCGAATCTTCGAACGCGGCGGCCGTGGCCCCGCTCGAGTCGGCGACTTTGATGTTCTTGAAGTTGATCAAAAACTTGCTGTACCTGACGGTCCAACCGTCGACGAAGCCGGAGCCGTCACCGGGGTCGGCCGGGATCTCGTCTTGGATGTATTCTTCACCCCACGTGGTGAAAGCGATTTTGCCGCTGCCGCCGTCACCCGCGGGGTCGTTCGAACCACACGCGGCCGCACTCAAGCCGAATGCGAGAGCCAAGATCTTCGAGGAGCTCGAATGATGAGATCGCTTCATGGGCTTCTTCCTTCGTCGGTTATTGCTTCGAATAGGAGAATTCGTAGGCAGACAGCTGGGTCACGCCGAGCGCAAAGGCGATCTTCGGCTGCGAGTCGCGCGCGAACTCTGCGGGTTCATCGGCAGAGCCCACATCGGCCTGAGCGAAGTCGACCAGGTTGAACCAAATTTTCGGATTCACGCGCACGGTCACCACGCCGTCGCTCTCGACGTCGGCTTCGACGAACTCGCAGCCGGCGATTTGGCCGTCAGCCGCGTTCTCCTCGACGTCGGAAAGGTCGGCCAGCGCGCGGAAAAAGCGCGTGTCTTCGCCGTCCTTTTCCGCCATCCCTTCGGCGGTCACCACGTGACCCGCGAGCTCGCTCGCGGCCGGCCCGACCGGAGGTGACTTGAAGCTGAACTGCGCGGAACGGTAAGTGCCCGTCACGCCCGAACCATCCGCGAGCGTTGCCGCGGCTGCGAGTAAGTTCACGCTCCACGGATTCAACATCTGGCCGAGCGCATTGCCGGCTTGATAGTGACCGGGGTGCGCATGCGCCGTGTTGAGCCCCAACCAGTGCTGCGCGAGTTCCCAACCTCGCGAGCGCGGGGCGAGCACGAGCGGCGGCACTCCGTCGAAGTAGTAGAACTCACCGGTCGAGACCACGGCGCGGCTCAGCGTGACCTTCCAACCCGAAGGGCTAACGAACGAACCGGCCGCTTCCGGATCTTGCTCGACGCGAGTGTGGAGCACGACGCGATCGCCGCCCGTGCTCTCCGAACTACAGCCCTCGATCAACACCGCCGCGCCGAGCCCACCCAGCGAAGTGCCGAGAAAAGCCGCAAAACAGCCCAGAATTCGATGCCGCCGCGAGCGCGTCGCGTTTTTGGATTTCATGGGGAAACACTCCGTTCGTTCAAATGAACAAGGTCATGGACCAGAGCAGCGTGCGCGGGGCGCCCACGCTCACGTGTCGGGCCGGCACGAGCGAGGCCGCGCCACCGAAGCGCGACGCGTACACGAACTCGCCGTCGTACCAATCCGCGCCGAGCAGGTTGAACACCGAGAGCTCGCTGCGCACCGGGCCCAGGCGGACGCTGGCGCTGGCGTCCGTCAGGAACACGTCGTGGCCCATCTCCGAGTACGGCAGCGGGCGCCGCCCGAGATAAGTGAGGCCCACCCCAAAGTGACTTTGCACCGGGTAGCCCGCGAGGTGACCGAGCTGCGGCGTGAGCGCGACGTCGGTGCGCACGACGATTTGAGGTACGTACGGCAGCAGCTCCCCGGCGCGGTAGGTCAGGTCGCTGGCAGCGAACACGGCGTGGGAATAGGTGAAGCTCGTGTTCGAGACGAACCAGTCGTTCGGCTGGGCCTTGAGGTTGGCCGTCACCCCCGTGCGGTGCGTGCCCGGCACGCGCTCGTTCCGCGCGGTCGATTGGTCGAACACGAGGTCGTCGCTCAAGGTCGTGCGAAACGCGGCGACGGCGGCTTGAAAGCGTTGCGTCTCTTGGTACCGGAGGCCGCCCTCGAAGGACACGACGCGCGTAAACGGCGTGGTTTCGCCCTCGGAAAGGCTGCGCGCTTGCGGCGAGCGGAACCCCTCACCGTAGCTCGCCAGCGCGCTCAGGCCGCGCGCCAGGCGCACCTCCAAGGTGCCGCGCTTCGACAGCTGCCCGCCCTGGGAAGCCCGCGCCTGGCCGCCGGCGGCGCTCGAGTCTTCGGCGCGGTAGGCCAAGCTATCCATGCGCAGCCCGCCGCGCAGCGTGACGCGGCGAATCGGGTGCAACGCCGCGTCGAGGTAGCCCGCCGCGTCGACCGCACCGACCTTGGCCTGGACACCCACGCGCGTCTTGTCGTCCGTGATGCGGTCGTCGACCAGTGACAGCCGGTGTTGCGACTGCTCGATGTCGTCGGCGCGCAGATACACGCCGGCTTCGAGCGTGTCGTGATCGGACAACAAAGGAAGCGTGCGTCGATACGCGGCGCGACCGCCAACCGTGGTAGCACCGTTCAGCTGTTGGATCGAATCCCCTTCACGGCTCGTGAGCGTGCCCGTGAAGTTCGAACGCAGTTGAAAGTCACGCAGGACGAGGAACGTGCTCGCCTGCCACATATCGAGCGGCTTGCCCTCGGCCGTATTGCGGGCGTTGCCCACTTCGGCCACGACTTGGGTGCGCGACGAATAGCCGTTCTGCTTCGGGTCATACGTGGCGAAGCGATCGACCGCGCCGCGTTCGATGTCGTCGAGCCGGAGCACGCCCGCGCTGTCGAAGCGACCCGCATAGGTCGACAGCATCAACCGGGCGGAAAATGACTCGAATTGGTGCTCGGCCTGCACGATGGCCGAGCCGTGCCGCGCGGCCCGCGAGGGGCCGAAGCCGTCGGTGCTGCCGAACTCGAAGGCGCCGAAATTTCCATCGGACGTGCCCTTGGGGTGATAAGCGAGCAAGTAGCGCCGAGTCCCGAAGCTGCCCAAGCTGGCCTGCGCGGTCACGCCGGGCTCGTCATAGCCGAGCTCGAAATGCATCGACCCGGCCACCGCGAAGTCGGCCTGGCGCGGATCGTAATTGCCGGGCAACGCGCGCACTTGCTTGATCACCTCGGGGATCAAAAAATGAAGATCCGCGTAACCCTGGCCGTGGATATTGGACACGTCATTCACGGGCGCGCCCGCCGCCCACAGCTCGATGTCCTGGCCGTGCACGGCATCGAAGCCGCGGAAGAAGATCTGATGCGCTTTGCCTTCACCGCTATGCTGGCTGATCCACACCCCGGGCACGACCAACAGCATCTCACTCGCGTTCTTGTGCGGGGCGGCCTGCAGCACACGCTTGTCGAGCGTGACCTCCGAAGCGCTGCGTGGTGGCGCCACGCCGTTGACGGTGATCGTGATTGGCGGCGCGGGCGCGGCTTCGGGCGGGGCGGCTTCGGCACGGCCAGCGCCTTCGGTCGGCGCGGACTCCGCGGGCGTGGACTGCGCGGCTCCCGGGCGTGCGGAGAGCACCAGGCCAAAACCGAAAAACAGCGCGTAAACGCGCGCGCTACGAGGGCCTAGCGAAGCAAGAAACACCGCGTGTTACTAGTTTAAATAATCGTGTTACGCAAGACCCGCATGCACGGGCTTGGGGGCGATCCATCATCGCCCGCCACGTCACCTAAATGTCTCAATTCGCTTTCGCTCCGCCGTATGCGAGCGAGCTCGCCGATCAGATCACAATCGCGGCGATGCGTTGCCAGCACCAGAACGCGGCCAGCGCGCCGACCGCGTACAAAGCCGGTCGACGAGCACGCGCGAACCAAGGCTTCGGCAGCGGGATGTTCACCACGAGGAAGGCGACCAGCACCATCAGCAACTGCCCGAGCTCCACCCCGACGTTGAAGCTGAGCAACGCCATCGGTAAATGGCTCTGCGGCAAACCGATGTCCTTCAAAGCACCGGCGAAACCGAGCCCGTGCACGAGACCGAACAGGAACGAAACCAAAGCCGGCATGCGCTTGGCCAGGGTCTCCCGGTCGCGCAGCGCTTCACTGGCCACGAGCACGATCGACAGCGCAATGCACGCCTCCACGGGGGCCGAACGCAGGGTCAGCCAGCCGAACACGCTGCAGGCCAAGGTCAGGCTGTGCGCCAACGTGAACGCCGTGATCGTGCCGATCAGTCGTTTTCGAAAGCCCACCAGGAACAGCAAACTGACCACGAACAACAGATGATCGATGCCGCCGGCAATGTGCTGCATGCCGAGGATCGTGTAAGCCTTGAAAATCTCGCTCATTCCGCGGCGATCATCGGCTGAACCAAACAGTTGCACGGACGGTTGCGCGCCCGTCAGCGTATAAACGCGGCTCTGGCCGTCGAGCCAGATGATCTTCACCAAGGCGGCCGAGTAGCGCTTGCCCACTCCCTCCATCGTCAGGCTGCCCTTCAAGCCGTTGCCGCCGCAGTGCAAGACGTTCGGCTCCTCCTGGCACGAGTCTGGCCAATGCGGCTTGAGATCGTCACCCATCGGTCGCTTGTCACTGGCGGCTGACCAGAGCCAGATGAACTCACCGGGTGCCGTTTCGCGCACTTCCATCTCGGCCATGCTCATCTCGTGCGCGCGCGCCAGACTCGGCAGCAACGAGAGCACGACCGCGAGCAACAGCGAGCAAGCGGCGCGTAAAGAAGCGGCGCTCATTTTCCGGCCTTGAGCGGTTTCTCGTAAATGATCTTGTACTTCTTTGCCAACGCACGCACGGCGGCGCTGCGTTGTTCAGAGGCGGTGGCGTCGGCCCAGTCTTGTTGCACCACTCCGCGCAGCTGCTCGAAGACGGCGGGTTTTGGCGCAGCCACCGCGTTGAGGCGCATGGCGCGCCAACCTTCACGCGTTTGCAATGCCTGCCACGTGCCGACCGGGGACTGCTCCAGGGCCTTGGCGAAGTCGGCACCGTAGCTGTCGACGAGGTTCGAATGCGGCCGCCCCTTGAACACGCGCAAACCCGCCTTGGCGTCGCCCGGGGTGCCATTGTTGAGGGACGTGACGAACTCGCGCACGGTCGCCTCGGTGTTGGTACCCGAGAGCGCCGCTTCCTCGAAGTCGTAACGCGCCGGCTCATCGTACTTGTCGCGGTGAGCCTCGAACCAGGTGCGCAGTAGGTTTTCGTCGACCGCTGGCAGTTTCACGTTGCTGTCGACCACGCTGAGCGCTTTGAAAATCACGCGTTCGCGGATCGCGGGGTCGCCCTTGTCGACTTGCAGGGCCAGGCCTTCTCGATAGAGCACCTCGTTGTCGAGCCACACGCGGTGCAGGGCTTCCATCTCTTCCAGATTGGGCTCTCGCCCACGCGCGGCCATGAACGTATTCGTGGCTTCGAAATCCACGTCGCCCCCGACCACGATCTGGTGGGGGTCGTCCGCCTTGCTGACCAGCGCGTGGTCGACTCCGAACAAGAGCCCACCAATGACGATGAAGTGCAGCAGCGGCTCTCGCAGCCAGTTGTGCCGCGGCGTGGGCGGGCGAGCCGGCGCCGTGGGTTGGGACGACAGGGATTCGGGCAGGTGGAGGTCCAAAAGCGGCGTCGACATGAGGATTACAGGCTCTAAATGTAGGAAACGGCGCCGTGCGAGATCCGCGCGGCGCCGTTTCGGGTCGTGCCATCCGTCAGTGACGGTGGTGTCACCCATGCGTGACAGTCGTGTCACTCATGGGTGACGGATTTGCTCTCAGTTGACGCCCGCGACCGGGGTCGAGCCGGTCACCTGGATGTACACCGGGTTGCTGTAGAACCAGAGGTCCGACCAGGCCGCGACGTCATAAGAGACCGCTTTCTGACCGGCAATCGGGTTGGTGGCGCCGCTAGCCGTCGCCAAGTGGTCCGGGCAACCGTCGAACTGGTTACCGCTGCTGTGCGGCGTGGTGCACGGGATGCGCAGGCGCGTGGTGTCGTTGGCGTTGGTCACGACGTCGGCGAGCGGGTTACCGCTGGCGTCGGTCTCGTACGGCACGGCCGCCGGCAGGTTCGTACCGCGCAAGCGGACGTACTGCGAAGCGGTCACGGCCGGGATGCGGAACGTCAGCGTCAGGTAAGCGGTGCCGTCGGCGGAGGTCACGGACTTCCAAGCCGAGGCGCCGCTGCCGCTGAACGTCTTGAGGATGGCAGCGCTCACGTTCTTGGCCGCATCCGGCACCACGGACAAGTCCGCAGTCGTGCCGTCTGCCTTGAGCCAGTTGGTGTTGCGCGGCCACTCACCCGAGTAACCCGCCGTGCCGGGCGTCTTGTAGCCCGTGACCAAGCCGCCGATGACGTCGATGTGATCGAGCACCGGTTGATTGATCGGTTGGTTGACACCGACCTGGAGCAGGGACGGATTCGCGAACGTGTAAGGCGCGAAGTTCGCGCCCGACGGGTCGCGCACGGTCACGCCCACCACGATGTCCGAGCCAGCCGGAACGACCAGCTTCTCGCCCATCGTGGCGCAGCCCGCTACGTCGGTGATGGCATTGTTGGCCGAAGCCGCGTTCAGCGCCAATTGGCTGACCTGAGCGTCCGCTTTGCCGGTGCACGCAACGAACGCCAAGCGGTCGATGATTTGGCCGCTGCTGGCGAAGTTGTTGCCACTGCGCAGACCATCGACGATCGCTTGCGGGCGCAGTTTGTCCGCGCCGTTGCGCACCATCGTGTAGTTGCGCTGGTACTCACCCGGGTAGAAGTCTTGAGTCGAACGGCGATCGTCCGGCCCGAAGCTGCCACGGTTGTGCCAATCGGAGCTGGCGAAGAACCAGAAGTTGCGGCCTTCACCCAAGAGCGCGTCCCACACGCCACCGACGTAACCGCCGTACACGCCGGTGCCGCCGTAGGTCGTGCCACCCACGCTGTCGACGAGACCCGCGGTCCCACCGAAGTTGTTGCGCAACGGCTGGTATTCACCGCGGTTGCTCGAAGCGCCGTGACCCGGCTGGGTCTCCATGCCGAACGCAACCTTGGGCGCGGTGTTGTTGAGGTCGCGCAGCGACTCGACGTTGAAGCCGTTGTTGCCGTCTGGATTGAACTGACCGGCGCGCTCGAGATGCGCGGGCACGTAGTAGCTCGCGTCGGGGTGGTAAGCGTTCATCCACTTCAGCGACTCGAGGGTCTTGTTGTGACCCTTGATGCCGGTGCCGGTACCGCCCGCGGGGATCAGCTTCTTGGCGGTCGCGTTCCAGCTCACGTCAGTCGCGTTCGCGCTGCCGGGCACCGAGCAATCGTACTGGTTGCTCGCGCCACGGCTCGTGTCGCTGTCGGAGCGGTCGAAGCAGTACTCCCACTGCGCGAGCGCGTTGGCGTTACCGATCGCGGTGTAACCCGGGCCGCTGGGCAGCGGGGCCGTGTCGATCGACGACGGCACCTGGCCGGAGATGACGGACATCGAGATGTGCTCGTGACCCGGGCCGTTCGATTCGACGCCGATGAACAGCGGCAGGTTCTTGAGCGCATTCAGGTACTCGACCAGCGGGTACTGGTACTCGGTGATCGACTGCCAACGCCACATGTTCTTGCTCGGGCTGGAGCCGGACGAGTCACCCTTCGGGGTTACGCCAGAGTTCTCCCAGGTCGTGGTCGGACCCTTGCCCGTGATGAACGGGTACGCCGGCGTGGCCAAGGTCGCGTCTTCGACCAGCGTGCAGTTGCGGTTCCCGTTGCCGCCGTGGCCCGCCTGCACGAACCAGTCGAGACCCCAGGGCGTCTCCACGCGGTCGGTCACCTTCTTGATCAGCTTCTGCATCGAGATCGAGCCGTCCGAGCAGGTGGTGTGATTGTGGAAGTCACCCGCGACGTACGTGCCCGCCGCCTTGGGCGCGACCGAGCAGGTGATTTGCGCGGTCTGCTTGTCGGCGCACGAAGCGGCCGGATCGCCGTCGCTCACGCTGAGCGTGACCGTCGCGGTGCCGGGCGTGGTGCAGGTGAAGGTCGGGTTCTGAGCCGAGGCATCGCTCAGCGTGCCCGCGCTCGCCGACCAGCTGTAGCCGAGGGCGCTCGGGGCGACGTCGCTGTCGTGAGCGAGCGCCGCCAGTGCGACCGTGCCCCCCACCTGAACTTCGCTCGGGGCCGCGGACAGCGAATCGATCACCGGGCAAACGTTGAGGACGCCCGAGACCAGCACGCTACCGGTGCGGGGAGCCTCTTTGCAGGTCAAAGCGACCACGGCGGTCGCGGTCTTGCCCGCCAACACGTCGAAGGTAGCCGACCCCGCGCAGCTGGCGATCGAGTCCGCCGTGACGGCGGTGAGGGTGATCGAGTAGCCGGCGCCCGCGGGCAAACCGCCGATGGTTGCGCTCAGCTTGGTCGCCGTAGACAGATCGATGCTACCGGTCTTGGTGAAGTTTTTCGGCCCGACGATGGTGTAGCTGGCGGTCTGGATGACGCTGCCGTTGGCTAGTTGCAAGGCCAGGTTGACTTCGCCATTCGACTCTTGGCTGACCGGCGAGGGCGTCGTCGCGCCGTCACCTTGATCGCCACAGCCGACGATCGACGTAAGACCGCAAAACCCCAGTGCCAGTATCGTCAACTTTTCAGTTCTCATCTTTGCTTTTCTCCGAACGGTGTCTGAGAGACGTAATCAACCGCCGGAGTTAGCAAGAGCCAGGCCAAGCCAAGCGACCCCAAAAAACCTGAATTCTCCGATGTTTTTGGCTATTTTCGTGCTACGATCCTTGCGCGCGTAACACGATTCCGGAAACTGGAAATCGCTCTCCGAACTCCGGAGATTGCGACCGAATGTGAGCGAAATGTCGTACTCGGGCGCTTCGTGACGATTCAGTGTCGGTTCGCGTCGGGGCTCGTGACCGCAGCCGTGAGCGCGAGCAAGCGCGAGGCTTCGGCGCGCGCCGGTTGTAGCCGACTGAGTTCGCTCAGCAGCTCGCGCGCGCCCACGACATCCGAGCTTGCCAGCGCCTGGGCCATGGCCAGCAATGGATCGTACGCGGGGCGAAAGTCCGGGCTGATGCGCAGCACCGAGAGCAGCGGCTCGCGAACCTGCGCCAGCATGTCCTCGACCCGCGCGGACGGACGCACGTTGCGTCCGGACTCGATGAAGTGATCACGCGCCAACCAGTAGGCGGCCAGGCGGCGCTCGAAATCCGGAACCGAGCCTTCGCGGAGCAGCTCTCGCGGCGTGATCTCGAGCTCGCCCAAGAGCGCGCTCAGGCGGTCTTTCGGGCTGGAATCCGGGGCATACGTGATGCGCGGCGCGCCGTAGGCCACGACGGGATGATCATCGGTATTCATCGCCGCGCGTGCCCCGAAGCGGGCGAGCGAAGCGGGCCCCGCGATGGCACTGCCCAACACCGTGAGCTCGTCTTCGAACCCGAGCGCCACGAGTTGCTCGGCGCGGGCGGAGTGTAGCAAGCGCTGTCGCAGCGCGTCCGCCTCGAAGTGCTGGGCATCAGCGCGACCGACGAGCCCGACCACCGGCGTCTCCAAGCTATTACTGGCGATGAACGCCCACGCTTCGGGGTACACCGACACGAACGATTCGACGATGCTGCGCAAGGTCCCGAGATCGAGCTGGTGCAACGGCAGCCATTGGCAGAAGACGCCCGCGCTGGCGAGACGCTGACGCACGGCGGCAAAATGTTCCGCGGTGTAGAGCGCACCCGAGCCGCTGCGCGCGGGGTGAAAGTTGTCGGAGACGATCACGTCGTAACGGCGATCGCTCACCCGAACGTAGCGGCGAGCATCGGCCGCGAGTACGTGGAGCCTCGCGGCTCCGTCACCCTTCGCGTCGAGCGCGAACTCTTTGGAGGCGGTGATCACCTCCGGCAGGAGCTCGACCGCGTCGACTTCGAGCGTCGGATCGGCAGCCGCGGTCGTGGCCGTCACGCCCGTCCCCAAGCCCAAAAACAGGGCTTTCCGCGGCTCGGGGTGCAGCAACAAGGGCAACCAAGCTTGGCGCCCGTCGACCCGCAACGAGTTGCTGCTGCCTTCTTGTTGCCGGTTGTCGATGCGCAAGCGGCGAACGCCCTCGGCGTCTTCCACGACGCTCACCGCCGCCATCACGCCCTCTTCGTAACTGACGACGTGACCGCCCGCGGGAATATCGATGAAACGGAGCGGAGGCGCGAACGCGGCGATCGCCAGCGTGAAGGCCGCGGGCAACCACACCCCACGCTTCGACCACGAGGCGCGCCGGATCGAGGCCAAGTACGCGAGCACGATCGCGAGCAGCACCCACTTGGCGCCGAACACCGGCACCGCGACCACCCCGCACACCGCCGGAGCGGCGGCGGCGGCGAGCGTGTTCACGCCCAGCGCCCGCCCGAAGCTGACCCCCGCCGCGCTGGCCGCGCGGCTCAAGTGGCTGAACAATGCGCCCATCACGATCGTCGCGGGGCCGAACGCGAGAACCGCCAAAAGCGTTTCGGCGCCGAGCGCGGCCGTGAGGTTTCCGCCCATCGTATCCTGAGCGACAGCCCTCACCCCGTCGGCCGCCCAAAGCGAAAGGGTGCCGAAAAGACAGGCCAACGCGAGCGCGCCCAGCAGCCGATCACCGAGCGCGTCGTGCTCGTGTCGACGGCCGAGCCAGCGCTGGTAGCCGGCCGCGCCGACTGCGCTGCCCACCAAGTACACCGCGAGCAGCAACGCGAACGTGTACACCGTATCTTCGGTAACCTGGCTCAGCACACGCTCGACCAGCACCTCGTAACCGATGCCCAGGAAACCGGTGATGGCCAGGAGCCGCAGCACGCGGCGCGCACGCAGCGCATCGTTCGTCGCGGCGCTGGTGGCCAGCGCGTTCGTCGCCGGAAACACGAGCCGAGCCAGCAACGCGCACAGCAAATTGAGCGCAATGCACACGAGCGCGCTACGCGAGAGGCCGATGCTCGGGATCAGCCAGAATGCGCTCGCCAATACTCCCAACACCGCGCCGAACGTGTTGCTGGCATAAAGCGCCGCGATCGATCGTCCCTCGCTGGCCTGCGGCGCGGTGAGCCGCTCCATCGCCGGCAAGCTCACGCCCATCGCCGCCGTGGCCGGCAAAAACAGCACGAAGGCGCTGCCAAACGCCACTAGCCAATGCCAAATCGCGGAAGGCTCGGCCCCGATCAGGTTCAGCACCCCCGAACTCACGTGATCACCGACGAGCAGAAGAAACGCCCCCCAGAGCGCCACGAGCAACTCGCAGCCCGCGTACCAACGCCGAGCCCGCGCGCTGCGCTCGATGCGCGAGCCCAAGCCCAAGCCGCCCAGCGAAAGCCCACCGAAGAAGGCCGCCACCACCGCGAGCAACGCAGCCGACTCGTGCCCCAACCAAGCCGAAGACTGCTGCGTCCAGATGATCTGATAGCCAAGGCCGGCAAAGCCGGAGGCGCCCATCATCAACAGCGACGCGGCGCGTCGCTTCTCGGCGCGGGCGTCGCTCAACCGCTGAACCTAATCGTGTATCCCCAGGAATCGAGCTGAGTGGGGATGGCGTTGAACGAGAGCGTGATGCGCCGCTCACCTTGATTCGGCGGCACCGCATGCATCAAATAGCTTGGAAACAGCACCATATCGCCGGGCGCGGGGGCGGGGCTGATCCACTTGTCCGCGCTGAATTGATTGGGCGTCATGCCTTGGTGGTCGTTGCGGAACATGAACTCGCTGCCGCCCGGTGACTTCATGAACACGGTTTGCGACCCGGGGTGCGTGGGCGTCAGATACACCACGCCGGAGATGAAACTGTTGGCGTGGTTGTGCATCGCTTGCCGCCCGCCCGTGTCCAGCACGTTGACCCACATCTCCTTCAGCATCCACTTCAGCTTTTCGCCGAACAGGTGCACGCCGAACTCGGCCAGCTTGGGCGTGATCAACGCCGCCGCCTCCACCAAGAGCGGGCTGTCTCCCGGCTGCAACATCGCCGTGTGCGACAAGTTCGCGGACGAACTATTGTCGCGCGTGGCCTGCGCCGTGAAATGCGCAGCCAGCCGCGCCACCAACGGCGGCGCGAGCGTGCCCGGGGCGCGCATGAAAGGCGTGGGGAAGATCCCGAAGACCTCGTCCATGCGCGCTCTGTATCCCCAGCGCCGAGCGACGTGTGCATCAATCCGCACGCGCCACCGGATCGTCACGACCTCGGCACGCAGCCGTTTCGCACAGCCCCCGCCCCTGCCCCCGCCCGAGCCCGCTAGCGCAACGCGGGAAACGCCTGCTTCAGGCCCGTGATCAGCATTTCCGTGCCCACGACGGCCAAGATCAGACCCATCAGCCGCGTGATCACGGTCAAGAAAGAGTTACCGAGGTAGCGAACCAAACGCTCCCCTGCGACGAACCCGAACCAGGTCGCCCCGCACAGCAGCGCGAAGGCGATCAAACTGAGCAGCGCGTGCCGCCAATGCCCCGCCGAAAAGCCGATCGCCGTCACGATCGTCCCCGGACCGGCCAAGAGCGGCACCCCCAGCGGGGAGATTGCCACCGAGAGCATGCCCTCTTCGTCGATCACCGGCGCCCCGGACGGCCGCGCGCCAGTGCGCACACTCGGCTCGCCGGTGCTCAACTCACGAGCGCGCGCCGTCTGATGCGCGGGCGACACTTCACCCTGCAACATGTGATAGCCGATCAAAAAAATAATCACGCCGCCCGCAATGCGAAAAGCCGCAATCGTGATGCCGAACATCGAGAAAATCAGCTGTCCGAGCAAGGTGAACACGGTCACCGTCGCAAACGCGATCAACGTCGAACGCAGCGCCACCCGTCGTCGCGCCTTGGCACTGTAGCCATCGGTCAGCCCCAAAAAGATCGGAATGTTCGCGATCGGATTCATGATCGCAAAAAAACCGGCCAGCATCGTGCTGATCACGGACCAATCAGTGCCATTCATCACACACTCCTCACCAAACCCACCGCACCCAGGGTGCCGTCACTTTTGGCCCACAGCCGAACCCGGTGTGCAGTCATTTTTTACCCAGGGGCATGCGCGGCGTATACATCCGCGGCCGTTCGGGCGTAGTTTCGCTCGACTGATTGGGGGATTAGCGGGCGCGTTCATACACAGCGCCGCACAAAGCTCGTGCTCGCGACTCCTTTGCCCGCGCGAAAGGACGTCGCTGTTTCGGGCCTTCTCAGGGCCTCGCGAGGCGAGACCCGTCGGCGAACGCCCAGCACCGCCCGCCGTCGAACTCCCTATCAGAAGCGGTCGAATGTTGGGGGTTAGCGGGCGCGTGCACCCGCGGTGCGGCGCAAAGCTCGCAGCTCGAGCCGCGCACTCGGTAATAAGTCCAATAAATGCAGTCCCTTGAAGCCGAAGCCCAAGCTACGCGACGGGCGGCGGCGTCCGCGCCCGCTAACCAAAAATCAAGACGCTCGCAGGGCAAGCAGCCGCGCCTTGCAACGATCGCGCGATCCGAGCACGGTCCCAGCGTCGTGTCTTCGAACGAAGCTCAGCCGACCCTCTTCGCGCTGCCGCCGCGCGTGATCGAACCGGCCGCGATCGATGCCGCGCAACGCGCGTTGGCGGCGGGGCTTTCGCCCGCGTTGCGCATGGGTACGATGTCTTGGTCGTTCCCCGGTTGGCGCGGCGTGGTGTACGCGAACGATGCAGAGCCGAAGTTGCTCGCCGAAGCGGGGCTCACCGCGTACGTTCAGCATCCGCTCTTGCGCAGCGTGGAGGTCGACCGCTCATTTTACGATCCGCTCCCCGAGCGTTATTTTCGCGAGATCGCCGCGCAAGTGCCGGAAGATTTTCGCTTCTTGGTCAAGGCGCACGAAGAGTGCACATTGCCGCGCTTCCCCAAGCACGCACGCTACGGCAAACGTCAGGGGGAGACGAACCCGCGCTTCCTCGACCCGGCGTACGCCGAGGGCGCCGTGGTCGGGCAATGCGTGCCCGGCTTGGGCGACAAGCTGGGTGTGGTTTTGTTCCAGTTCCCGCCCCAAGATGCCGGCGATCCGAGCGAATTTGCCGATCGCCTCCAGGCGTTTTTGGAGCGGCTCCCACGTGGCGTCCCGTATGCCGTCGAGCTGCGCAATGCCGAGCTGTTCACGCCCGCTTATGCGCGCGCGCTCACCGCGGCCGGCGCGCTGCACGCGCACAACGCATGGGGCGCGATGCCCTCGGTGCTCGCGCAAGCGCGTTTGATCCCGCCTGCTGCGCGGAAGCCCCTGATCGTGCGCTGGCTGATGCGCCGTGGGGACGAGTACGAAGCCGCGCGCTCGCGCTTTTTGCCCTTCAACCGCTTGGCTGAGCCCGATTTGCCGACGCGCGAGGAGATTGCCACGCTGATCAGCAAAGCGCTCGCGCACGACGTACCCGCGTTCGTGCTGATCAACAACAAGGCCGAGGGCTGCGCGCCCTTCAGCGTGGCCGAACTCGCGCGAGCGATCGCGGCACGCGGCTAGCGCGACGCGTTCTTGAACACGACCGGCACTTGTAGCGTGGCGCGGCCGTTGGCGGGCGGGCCGAATTGGGCCGGCGCGACGACCGTGAACAAGCATTCGAGCGTGGGTTCATCCACACCTTGAACGTCCGCGGAGATGGCTTGTACGTCGCCGGCGCAACCGAGTTCGAGCGCGAGGCGTACGCTGCCCTCGGCGTCGGCTTTGGCGTCCAGCCAGCGCGAGAAGCAGTGACGGAACGCAGGGCGCAACGAGGCGACGACGAAGTCCGCAGAGCGCGATTCGGGTGCTTTCGGTTCGCCGCTGCCCCAAGTGTCGAGCGCTTCGCTCGACTCGGCTTGTTGGGAATCGATCACTTCGTCCGGCATGGGCGGGAACACGCCCACCGAGCCTTCGAATTTGAGAACGAGGGGCGCCTCGGGCCCCTTGACGGCGGGCGCGGTTTCACACTTTCGGGGCGTCGCGTTCTGCCAAGAATAATGCGGCGAGTTCGCATTGCGGGTTGGCGCGTAGAGACTGGTCGCGCGCGCCGGCTTGCGGGGCGCCGCCTCGAATTCGATCGCCTGCGGGCCGCTGGGTGGCGGCGCGGAGGGTTGTTGGACCGGGAGGGGGTGGCTGGCGCACGCAACGAGGGAGGCGTGGATGCAAGCGAGGAGCAGAGCGTGACGATGAATTGACATGTGAAGGTGCTCGAAGCCCCCCACTGCCCGCCGGCGACGTGACTGACGCTGACGGAATCTGGGAACCATAGGCCCCGACTGTGGCCGCAGGGTTTCGACTCGGTGACCAACGGCTGGCCCTCGGGCTGACTCACGGCGCATCGGAAAATTGTTCCCGCGCCCGAAACCCCTCAGGAAAGTGATGACACTGACACGGTAGCGCCGACGGTTTAGCGAAATTTGCCTTAAATATGAGCGAAACACGACTCTTCAGCATAAGTATGTTGGGTTTGCCTCACTCGCATCGGTGGGGGGCCTAGGAGATCTCGATGAGCCAGAAGCGGGTCGTGGTGTGGGCATTCCTAGCGCTGAGCAGCGCCGGCGCGGCCATCGCCTGCGTCGATGGCTCGACGGCGGGCAACGGTGGCCCGGCCGAGAGCATGAACCCGCCCAATGCCGGCTCCGGAAACGCGGGCTCCGGCTCCGTGGCCGTCGGCCCATGCCTCGACACGCAGTCGGACCCCGCCCATTGCGGCAGTTGCACGACCGCCTGTGCCCCAGGGCAGATCTGTAATCAGGGTGTATGCAAGGCCCCGGTCACTTCGTGCACCGCGCCGCAAACCCTGTGTAATGGCGCCTGCGTCGATCTGACGAGCACGGCTCACTGCGGGAGCTGCGGAAGCGCGTGCGTGACCGGGCAGACGTGCACCGCGGGCGCCTGTCAGTGTCCCGGCACGCAAACGGCGTGCAACGGCGCATGTACCGACACCCAGACCAACAACGACCATTGCGGCGGTTGCAGCCAACCGTGCGCGACCGGTGCCAGCTGTGTTGCCGGCGTTTGCGGCTGTGCCACCGGGCAAACTCAGTGCAGCGGCGTGTGCGTCGACGTGCAGCACAGCGACGCCAATTGCGGCGCATGCGGCATGGCGTGCGCCAAGGGCAGCACGTGCAGCAACGGCGCGTGTGTCACCGGAGCCGGCGCGGACGGCTGCTCCGGCAAAGCGCTGGGCGTCACGCTCAAGCAAATCGCCGTTTACCAGACGGTCAAGGTCGGCGTGATGGACGCGGGCGCCGAGGTTACCCCCGACAAACGCACGACCGACGTAGTGACCGGCCGCCAAACCCTGTTCCGTGTCTCGGTCACGGTCGACACCGGCTTTAGCGCGCGCGCGCTGTCGGCGCGCATCACGATCAACAACGGCAACATGGCGACCGAGTATTTCGCCAAGCAAACCATCAGCAAAGACTCGGTCGACACCGACCCGATGACCACCTTTCAAGTGTTCGTCCCGCCGGAGCAGATCACGGTCGACACGCGCTACAGCGCCGAGCTCGTGGAGTGCGGCGCCGGTGCGACGGGCACGGCCGGCACCAGCCGCTTCCCCGCAACGGCGGACATCGCGCTCGGCGCGCGCCGCACGGGCGGCCTGAAGGTGAGCCTGATCCCCCTGCTCTCCAACGGCAAAGCCCCGGACACCTCCGAGACCGCGCTGGCCGGTTACAGGCAGCAGCTGATGGCCATGTATCCGATCGACGCCGTCGAATTCACCGTCTTACCGCAAGTGAGCATTGGCTACCCCGTGGATTGGGAAGGCACGCTCGACCAGATGCGCAGCAAGCGCAAGACCGAGAACCCCGCCGCGGACGTGTACTACTTCGGCCTGCTCAAGCCCCAAGAGACCTTCGCGCAGTTCTGCGGCAATGCCTGCACCACGGGCATTGGTTATGTCGGAGACGCGAAGTCGGGCTCCTACCGCGTGGCGCTGGGCGTCGGCTATGCCGACCGCACCTCGGCGCAAACCATGGCCCACGAGCTCGGGCACAACCATGGACGCAATCACGCGCCGTGCGTGCCGAACGGCGGCTCGATCTCCGGCGTCGACGCGAATTACCCTTTCCCCGACGGTCGCACCGGGATCTTGGGCTTCGACTCGCGCACCAAGGTGCTGCTCTCGGCCGACAAGAGCACCGACATGATGGGCTACTGCAACAACGTGTGGCTCAGCGAGTACACGTACGGGGGCCTGGCCGACCGCGTTGCTACCGTGAATGGCAATGGCGCGAGCAACGCCGAGGTGCTGAGCCCCGCGGCGCTCCACACTTGGCGAGTGCTTTTGGTCGGCAGCAAAGGCGCGCGCTGGGGCCTTCCCATCACGCGCCCGAGCGCGGCCGAGGGCGCGCCCGTCACCGCCCGCATCTTGGACGGCAAAGGCGCGCGGCTCAGCGAGGTCGACGTGTATCGCACCGAAATCTCGGATAGCGGTAGCGCGAGCTTGATGGTGCCCGAACCGAAGAGCGATTGGGTCTCGGTGCAAGTGCCCGGGTTCCCCGCCATCGCCTTCCAATGAGCTGAATCAGCGCAGCGGAGGGATCCCCGAGCGCGCGCGGACGGCCTCGAGCGCGCGGTCCTTGTGCACGAACACGTCGAAGCGCGTTCGATGGCTCATCCGAAACCTACGGCTGGATCAACGGGAACCCAAACAACCGCCATGCGAGCTGCCGCCGACAAGGAAAGACTGTTTCTGGAACCGATTCCAGGAATCGGGAAATTTTTAACGAGAAGCACGTAGATCGACACGTGCAAGGTAAGAAACGGGCTGCACGGCTACCCGGAGGAGTTACCCTCAGCAGGTGTCGAACGACTCTTGGTGCCGCCGTGTACTGACTTCTTCCTCCCTCTTGGTGCTCGCCTTGGCGACGGTCCGCTGCTTCTCGGGCGGCACGGATCAGTCCCCCACGACTAGCGGCGCCGTTACGGCGGGCAGCGCCCCCGTCAGCCCGAGTACGGGCGGCTCGCCCGCCCTGGGCGGCAGTAGCCCCGGCGGCGCGGGTGGCTCGCCGAACGGCGGCGCGAGCGGCGCGGGTGCCGGTGGCTCGGCCGGCAGCGTCGTCATGGAGCCGCGCGGCCCGACGCCCGCCGCGAACGGCGTGAACTTCCCATTCCCGCAGAACCGGCACAGCAGCTACTGCAGCTACCCGAACTATCGTAATTCGGAGGTCAAGGCCGCCTATGAAAAGTGGAAGGCCGACACCGTCACGGCCGACGGCGCGGGCGGCTTCCTGCGCGTGAAGCGCCCGAAGGAGCCGGGGCTCGAACCGAACTCCACCGTCTCGGAGGGCATCGCTTACGGCATGCTGATCGCGGTGTACATGGGCGAGCAGTCCCTGTTCGACGCGCTGTGGAAGTACGAGCAGCTGTGGCTCGACAAGTTCGGCCTGATGGATTGGTACATCAATGCCGCCGGCACCGAGCGCTTGGGCACGGGCGCCGCGAGCGACGCCGACGAAGACATGGCTTGGGCATTGGTCATGGCCGACAAGCAGTGGGGCGGCAAAGGCAGCCTCAACGACACGTACCTGAACATCGCCAAGAAGCAGATCGAGCTCGTGTACAACCACGAGATCCAAGACGACAAGCTGCTCAAGCCGGGCGACACCTGGGGCGGCTGGGATACGGCAAATCCGTCCTACTTCGCGCCCTCGTACTATCGAGTGTTCGCCAAAGTGAGTGGCAACTCCAAGTGGAATCAGGTCCTCGACACGTCCTACGAAGTGCTCGGCAAATCGCTGAATTCGGCGAACGGCAACCTGAGCAACGGCCTCGTCCCCGCGTGGTGCACGAGCGAAGGCGTGCCCAACGCGGGCGTATTCCAGAACGGCCCGGCGGCGCCCACGAACTACCAATACGACTCGTGCCGCACGCCCTTCCGCATCGGCCTCGATTATTGCGCGACCGGTGAACCCCGCGCACAAAGCTACGTCGCGAAAACTAGCCAATTTTTCGCGGGCATCGGCGCCAAGAACATCGTCGATGGTTACAACCTCGACGGCACACCAAAGCCGCAAGCAACCAGCGGCCAGTCCGCCGCGTTCGTCGGCCCGGCCGTGGTCGGCGCGATGAGCAGCTCGACCCATGCGACCTTCATCCAAGAGGGTTATGCCAACGTGGCCACGCTGAACCTATTGGTCGGCGGCGACTACTACGACGAGTCGTGGACGGTGCTCTCGCTGCTGATGCTATCCGGAAATTTCATCGACTACACGACGCTGTAGACGCGCTGATGGCCGCCTGCGAAGTGTGCGCGGAGCCGATGTAGGCGAAGCGCGCTGATTGGCGCCGTAGCGATTCTGCTTTGGTTTCATAGATCTAGAATTGTTGCCTGCACAGATGTTCTGAAACATAATTCGGCATGGCTAGCCGGGACGAGGACACGGCCGTGAGCGACGTAGCGCACGCCGTCCCGGTCGCGCCTGCCAGTGACGATTGCCTGGTCGTCGTCTATCAGCGTGACGGCGGCGCGGGCCGCTGCATCAAGCTCGATCGCCTGCCTTTACGGCTCGGTCGCGCCCCCGACAACGAGCTCGTGCTCGAGGACGAAGGCGTG
>Ga0247757_10000113_pt1 | contig 65531 bp, 63 predicted proteins | sample UWRJL126311R4_FD_180929 | JGI IMG/M metagenome (GOLD analysis project Ga0247757, IMG submission 180929) | Plant litter microbial communities from Arlington Agricultural Research Station in Wisconsin, United States - UWRJ-L126-311R-4 | ecosystem: Environmental > Terrestrial > Plant litter >... | reverse complement strand
AACTTGAGAGATTATGTATTTGATAATATCCTCAGGTGTGTATTCAACTTCTATACGCGGGATATTGAGTGTCTACATCACTGGCATCTGCACCTCTGTGATCAAGTCGATTGTATCTGCGGCAAAATCTCGAATGGCCTATCTAGTGACTAAACTTCCGCAGATAGCAAGTTGGGATGACTCTTTCCGCGGCGGTCATGCCCGTAATTGCGGTGAGTCCTGTAATATTTTGTTGTTATTGATGTCTCTTCGCCGGTTGCGATTGCGTCTCATGGTATGATAGGTTCTGCTGAATTCTAGGATAGATGATGGAGATACGCTTGTGTAACCCACCAGCTGCGAGAACTAAACCTCACATCACTGTCGGTTGGTATCAATTAGACTGCTATTGACGGGTTAATGGGAGATGAAGAAATTGCGAGAGAAAACCAATTTAGATATAGAGTTGAAGAGAATATGCACGGTGCTGCTGGTGGTGACATTACAGTGTTTAGTGCGTGAGCTACGAAGCTCGAACCTTCGTAGAATACGTATCAAGGGGTGGAAAAAAAATTCTGGTATCTATAGCTGTCAGTGTGAATACATTGATTGGTTCAGCAAATATAGTAGCGGGCCATGGTGAATTGGTTGCTTGTGGAGACCCTATCAAAACAGCACAAATCGCGATTTTAATACATATGTGGCGAAGAGTGACCAAACTATGATTTGATGTATTTTTGTTGAGCACTGTTCTGAGGGTAGCTATTTTAATAAACCTATGAAACAAATGTAGTGACTGCTACATCTCTTTCCAGTTCGTTATATCAGTATTTACGATTATCTACATCATTATACCGTTAACATGCACTCAATTTCCATGCGGTAAATCGCCTGAGAATATGCCGTATACAAGTGTAGTGAAGCTTTTGTAATATCAAGCTTCGCACGCTTACTTTCTCGCCGAGACATAGCTAGGCCACCTAATATAAGAAGCACCTTCTACATATGACCACTTCTCGCACGAGACACCTTTTGCTAATAACTGCACATGAATATATGAGTCACATATATGACGATATGACCCTCTATTTATTACGACATAGTGTGCCGGATTATATGCAGCCTCGAACTGCTATTCTGCGAAACCCATATGAAGATTAGACTACGAGTCCGCATGCCTTTGCCTGGTCTTCTTGTTGCTTTCAAGTTTTAATTCCCGCGAATTCAAAGTCGTCCTTGCCTCTAATGCCCTCACCACTACCGAGCTACATCTCTGCCTGCCTGATTGAGCACGGTAGGCCTGAATTGTCTAGATAAAACGCCCTGCCATCACAATCCTTCGTCTACTAAGAGCCTGATTCTTGTGTGGCACTTTCCCAGGCAAAGCTTATGCCGTCTTTAAGCGTCTCATTCTCCTTTTCACTAGAAGTATAAAGCCATTCTATTCCCCCGTACAAACCTACATATTCCATCGTTTCTTCACTATTTAGACATACATTTAAAAATAAGTCTTCATTTGTCAATAATGCAGTTCAAGGCAATCTTCCTCCTATTCACCAGCCTAGCTGTCACCGCCCTTGCTACTCCAGTTCCAGAAGCCGATGGCCAGTTGATCGGCGGCTCTCTTGAAAAGAAGGCTGAGCTTATCTGCTACTGCCTTTGCAGCCCATGCACGGGGTCATGCAGGCTTTGTGAGCCGCCGACTGCTTGAATACAGAGATGCCACAGTGAGTACTGCTGTTCGAGATTCCTCGAGTGCTTTAGTAACTGCTAGAAATCAGTATTCAACCCTTCTGGAATCACCCGAGATCTTGAGTGTTACGAAGATAGTAGGATGAGACAGTTAGCTATTTGTAGATATGATCGAGCAACCAATACTGGATGTTCACTTCCGTCTGATAAAATTGTATGATATAGTGATGAAGTGGTCTTCGTGATATCCTCGTTACTTGATGCTAACAGTGGTTGTACATTGAGAGTCTGCAATGAGTTTCTTAAATCTTTTAAAATCAGTAGCCGTACTTTAAATGAGTCTATTGATCTCTCTATGTATTCGATATCTCCACGTCAATCATTTTGATATCTGCTACGTCACACTTTGGCGCTTATGACTTCTTCGGCTATCTTCACGAGCAAATCAAATACCTGCTTCAAGTATTTTTCCTCCGCACTCTGCGTTGCACTCACAACCCTTATCACATATGTACCACAAACCACCGTCCCTGTCAGAAAGAACTCGCCCATAGTATTGATCTTTTCATACACTTCCTTTGTAACTCGGTTCGCATCTTCTCGGTACTGCGCCTCCGCATCGTTCGTGAAGTCATTGAGATATGCCTCATGCATTGGGTTCGATTTTGTAGCTGGCGAAGACGGAGATACTGCTCCCGCGGGCTTAATCTGGAAAGTGGTGAGACCGAATGCGGCGGGTGTGACTACGCTGAAGACATCGGACCGGGAGTCGAGCAGTGAATTGAAGTACTCGCCCAGTTTCACGTGACGTCTGATGAATTCTTGTAGTCCCTTGACACCGTATGTTCGAAGTACAAACCATACTTTCAAACTTCTGAACCGGCGTCCCAGTGGAATTTGCCAGTCACGGTAGTCAGTGACGAGGCCGCTCTCGGTGAATGTATTGCGAAGGTATGAGGGTGTGATGCTGTACGTGTCAATCAAGTCCTTGCGTCGTTTGATGAAGAATGCACTGCAGTCGAAGTTCACAAGTAGCCATTTATGCAGGTTAAAGTTGAAGGAGTCGCAGGAGGCCAGCGGGGGACAAAGATGTTGGTACTCTGGGCAGATGAGTGCAGAGCCAGCATAAGCGGCATCTACGTGAATCCAGATGTCAGGGTAGTCGCGTACCACTTCTTCTATTCCTTTCAAGTCGTCCACTGCGCACGTTGCTGTGCTGCCAATGGTTGCAGTGAAATAGTAAGGCTCTAAACCCTTCGATATACACTCTTCAATGACCTGTCTTAGCGCCTTTCCGGTGACGCTGAAGCTTGTAGACCGCGGTGCAGGTACGCTGCGGAACCTCGTTCCCGCAATGTTGGCCGCCTTCTGTGTAGATGAGTGTGCGTGTTCTGATCCCAGGGCCACCATCTTTCCCCTGAGTTCAGCCGCTTTGTCCATCCTCTCTTCGCCTTCGGGCATGTCGCCCAGCCTCCTCCTGATCATGCGCTCTCTAGCAGCTACTAACGCGGTCAAGACCACTTCACTTGCCGTCCCCTGGATAATCCCACCGCCCTCTCCTTGGCTTAGGTAGCATTCGGGTAGGCCTAACAGCTTAGCTACCCAGTCCATTACTACGGTCTCTAGCTCCGTGACAGCAGGCGAACAGACCCAGTTGAATGCCGCAGCATTGAATGCACCAGAGTACATTTCGCCTAGCATTCCAGGAAATGATGAATTACAGGGGAAGAAAGCCATAAATTTGGGAGACTGCCAGTGGGTAAGACCTGGCATGATGACGCGGTCGATGTCGGCTTGGATCTTGTCCCACGACTCGCCTTCCTGTGGAGGACCATTAGGGAGGAGGTCGCGGAGGTACCCTGGAGCGACAGAGGGTAGAACTGGTCGCTCGGAAAGAGTGTCATAGTAGCGGACGACTAGAAATGGGGTATTAATATTGGTAACGGGAGGGTATGACGGGAGAGGTTGCCTCACTTTCATCAATTGCGCTGTGCGCAGCTTCTCGAAATTGTGTCGAGTCCATAGCTGTGCGGAGCGGCTGGGGAGAATGAAAGTCTCCTGAGTTCTTACAGAAAATAGACAGTTAAGGTGTCCGGAATATGAAAGCGAGAGTAAACAATATAGATAAAATGTACTCTATGGGGGTTGATATATCTTTTGCGATTGTGGTAGGACTCTACGTTTCTTGAATGAGGTTGGAGGCTGAAATCGGTAGTGTCGCTTTAATTCCGCATATTGCCCTTCCAGGTTTAGCCGAACCCAGAGGGCGGAATTTCTACGCTGTAGCGACATTCGTACTCTGCATTGCCTCTCCTGGGCGAATGAAATATAAGACAGGGCGGAAAGGCTGCCTGAAGGGCGTGTAAATGATCAGTCGGCACGGACATTGAAGCCGACCGAAATTCTGGGCTGAAACAGTCATTGGCCTGTCTTGCTTGGGTAGAATCGAATAGAAGATCCTCCGCGGAACAATAGGACCATAGAGCCGTACACGGTAGGTCCAGGAGGCGCATTTAATCCGAAGGTCTCGGCTGCGCGTGCTTGCTACATTAAACCAGCCCAAGTACATATCTGCGTGCCCTCTTGATGGTCTGAACTCACTCGCAATGCAGATCTATCCCAATGACACTTCAAAATCCTCTTCTGCTCATTGGAATGCCTGGTAATATACGCATCCGCTTCACTAGTCAGCTTGAATGCAGTAAGCGGTACGGAGGCAAGATGATGCCATTAGCATGCCCTCCCCGCACTTACCCCAATCGCGACCCAAGATTCCAGATCATGCATCATTGTCGCAATCTCACGCCAAACACCATATAAACCCCCCTCAGTTAGCCTTTTGACTTGCTACCACCCAAGTTTGTATTCAAGCTGTATTCAAAATCCCGTCATAAACTGCTTATAAGAAGCGAACCAACATGCCACACGCAACTGCAACCATCAACGGCATCGTAGTCGCCGAAACAGACTCGTATGAGGTTGTCGATGGTAATATTTATGTGCGGTTATATACTGGGGCCTTGATTGATGGTCTTGTTTAACAAGTGCGCAGTTTCCACCGTCGTCCATCAATAAGTCGTCCTTCACCCCGACATCGACATCGACACACTGTCCCTATAAAGGGGACGCATCTTACTACACTGTAACAACGAACAAGACGGAGATCAAGGATGCCGCGTGGTACTACCCGAATCCCAAGCCCGAGTATAACAAAATCAAGGACTACGTTGCATTTTACAAGACGAAGGCGCAGATCGCAAGCTCGTAGCCTGACAAATTCGGAAATAGATGAAGTAGAAAAGGGTATATATCGTAATTCTATCGTATGCTCTGTGCATGACTGGTTCATTTTACGCGTCGACTGCCATGACCATCGTATCGTCGCCATCTATGCCTACAGGCGGTGGCTCGACCATTGTGCCTCGTCCCCTGCCTTGAAGTAGTTCCCTCCGTACTTCTGGACTTATGCTCTGATGGCCTCTCGTAAGAAGCAGGTCGAGAAGTGCTTCTCGCTGATCTTCTGTGATGTCATTCCTATATCGCTGAGCGAATGCTAGCAGGCACTGATGCCATATGACAGGAAGCTTGCCCGTGCCGCCCAAGTCACCTGCTCCGTTTCCAGTGTCCATAGCGTCCGCATTACTTGCGCCCGCGGCTCGAAACCGTAGGAAATGGAAGACGAGCGCGTCAATAACCTTGAAAGGAAGTGCATACTTCTTCTCAAGAAGAGTTTTAATAAATATGTTGACTGGCCCAGCAGCCTCGGGATCCGATGACATTTGCTCGGCAGCAATCTCACATAGACGATGAATAGCAGCGGCAGAATGGAGTACCGGAACCGAAACCTTTGCAACCACGCTTGCTACTATGTGTGCCTCGCGCTGTGTACATGCTCCTTCCGTGAGCATAGGAAACACGATGCCTTTGAAGAAAGCCGAAGGCTTATACAGCGCTTTTTTTAGTGCGTTGTATAAATGTACATTTAGTTTATGTGTTTCTCGAATGTTGTCTTGAACTGCAGGCAGAAGTACGCTATGCAGGAACTGCTGCGCGATATGTGGTTTAGAAGAGATGAAAACTTAAGAAAAAGTTAGTAAGTAGTCAGAGTTGCAATTGCAAGGCAGTGTCTGCCTTTATACCCTGACAGTACTCACCTCGAGTAGCGGCGAAGACTGAGTTGGGCGACCACTCATCCGGTCTGGTTATAGCGATCAAGTCTTCCCAAATCTGCAATGTTGGCAAGATTTTGAACGGTTTGGGGAGCTTTCCACTCTTATATCTGGAGAGTAGCAACCCTATTTTAGAATATACTTCAACAACCTTTTCAGGCAGCTCGACCATATTGTCTTGATCACCAAAATCGTCGATATCGTGAGACTGGTTCCCATTTTCATGCTGCGCTATTTTGTCAAGTATTAATGCGGCGAGATCGGTGCCTCCTCCGGACGCGGATTCTTCTGTGCTTCCCCATTTGATGGGGTCATCGTCGGTAGGTATAAATTTGTGAAACAACTCCAAGTCATTGGGGTCAACGTCGGCCTCTATAGTCTCCTCGCCTTCATCTCCCCATGCTTCCTCATCGTCGTACTGTGTAGCTTCCAAACTATCGTCCTCGCCTAGGCGTGACTCGAAATCAAATACAGAACTCGTTGTGGGTGGCCGTTTGACCTTATTCTTCTCTTCGGCTTCGGCTTCTTCTGCTAGCTGACGGCTTATACTGAGAATCTTTCGAGAAGAATTTGAATCGACATAGCTTTCGCCTTCATCTCGACTGGGCTTGCGTGGTTTGCTCGCTTTTGCTTTCCATGGATTTGACGGCGCTAAGTCTTCAGCTAATGGGTTGTGACGCTGATCACGTATGACGGGTGATTTTGGCGTCTTCGGCATTCTCGCTGTTTGTGTGCCAGGTTCAGCCGCGTGCGTGCTGAAAAAGTTGCGGAGCGGTTTTGATGGTGGGGAGGCATGAAAATTATTGCACGAGACATCTGTTGGCTCGTGCGCCTACAGTAAGCTAAGCTTATCACAGGTTAGGACGTGCCTACGTCGCGCAGCTCTGGGGTGATAGAAAGTGTTCCGCTCGCGCATTGCCTTCATTCCTCGCTTCCAGAATTAATTGTGTTTGTTACTGCCGTAGCATCGGATACTGCGAAACGGAATGCTCCCATCGAAAATCCTTACTTGTGCCTAATCATGACAGACTCGCAGTCAAACTCGCGCTCTAACACACCTGGTGCTTCGCTTCCTGTGAAGCGCACATTAGAAGAAGACCATGCGCCTGCTATATCGTCACCACTAAACCCCAATCCCGATGCTGCGTCGCGTGCTCGTCCGCGAGCTCCACCCCGCGAGCAGCGCGAAAAGCGAGAGACGCTTAAGAAGAGAGAGGCGTCTTCAAATACCCGCGCAAGCACGCCGAACCCCAAGTCTAAGAAGGAGAGGCCTTCAGCCGATTCGCCGATGCGATATTCAATTCCAGAGCCCAAGCCATCAGATTACGACCCACCCAAAGACGGCGCCTTTTTGTCTCACGAACCGTACCCTCTGTACGCTCCAGACGGCCGGACGGAGCTAAAGAAACCCCAAGATCACGCGTGGAACAAGAAAGGCTATCGGTACACGCACTGTGTCGCAGATCCGCAATTTAGGCATAAGCAGTTCTACCGCCAGAGTGATTCAAAACCATACGGGCCTCGCATGAGCCATGAGGATACAGATAAATGGTTTCACTTTGACGACAGCGCTACAACAGTGACGCAAGAGAAGGGCTGGAGGATGAGTCGTGGCAATGTGGTTGCGCGAGAGGGAAGAATGTACTTTGAAGTCAAAGTCTTGCGAGGTATACCTGTTGACGGGCCGCGGGATCCAATCGATCCAAAGACTGGAGATATCAAGCCTGGACCGCATATCAGAGTGGGCTGGGCAAGACGGGAGGCGCCGCTCGATGGACCTGTAGGATTCGACGGCTACAGCTACGGCATTACGGATGCCCGTTTCGAAGCTCAGCACCGGTCACGAGCTTCGAAGATATTCAGACCGTTGCCAAAAAACGCGAAAAGCAAGCATATGAAGCCACGACCTCCACATGGCAAACCAGGCCCCGTCGAATACGTTAGTGATGAACTCATCCACGAAGGCGACGTTATTGGCCTAGAGATACAGCTGCCGTCCTTGGCCTTGCATCGCAAGGTGGTGGAAGGCATATATAATCCGGCCGTTGACCTGGGTGACGGTTTCGACACTCAAGTGACGCGCGATCCATTTGAGAAACCTCTGGATATTATCCGCGACCGCATTCCTGTGCCGTACAAAGGCAACTTCTACTTCGAGCAGCTGGACTACCAGGTCACAAAAGCAGTAGATGCATATCATGATCGAGGTCCAGTACCCAAGGTGCATCCATCACCGAACCATGAAGATGTTAGCGTTCGGTCATTGCCTCATTCCCACATTAAGGTATTGGTTCTTGAGATACCCCCTTCATTGCTTCACTAAATGTTTTTTAAGGTTTTCAAGAATGGCAAAGAGATGGGCATCGCGTTTGAAAACCTACTCGCTTTCTTGCCCCCTGCAAGCGTTCCTTCTACTGAGGCTGTGAAAGCTGGTGCAAGAACCGGGTTTGATGATGGTATGGTCGGGTACTTCCCCGCCATCTCGGCTTTCAATGGAGGGGTTGCTCAGGTCAACTTCGGGCCAAACTTCTGGCATCCGCCTGAGGAAATGGCGAAGCAGCGCGAACAAGACATACAAATGCAAGGCAATGACGCAGTCGAGAAACAAATCCCTGAAGGTAGAAGATTGAGGGCGATTGGTGAGAGGTACAAGGAGCAGATAGCAGAGGATATTGTGTGGGATATGGTGGATGAGGTTGACTTTTTCGTCCAGGATGGCGGCTGGGACTACAAGGGGGAAGCGCTTCAGGACGTGGCTGGTAAGTCTACGCCCAAAGCCAGAGGCTTTGCAAACCCGGACGAGAATGTTGGTGTGGAAGTTGGAAGGCGGTATTAGTTCAGCGGAGGTAAGATTGTAGTGCTAGACTATCAGAAGCTATTCTTGGCAGGCTCGGCCGATGGGATAGCTGACGCTTCCCGTTGACCTCAACGATTGCGGATGTCCGCATCGGATGGAAGTAGCTTTCAATACACCGCTTCAAAGGAACGTAAAAGGAGCGTAGAAGGGGCGAGGCTGGGCTCCACAGATGCACAGGGCCCAGTTGTTTCCGGTCCCGCCGTAGATTTCGCAGCTCTAGCCAGCGCTAACAAGGACAATATTTCGCTTCTTTGACCCCTTCGGTTGTCTTGACAGGTTCTATGATGAAGCTGCGACTCAAGACGGCGCCACGAGAAGCCAAAAGCAATAGTATGCGTTATTGGGAGAGTCACCGGGCCAAATAGCGATGGAAAGCTAGCGAGCAGCAGGGCCACGGACACGGAGCGTGGAGGCCAAAAGGCGGCTTAATGGCGCGTGGGATGGCGAAAGCAGTCAGCGCTTGTGCTTGTGCTGGCTGGCTGGCGCAAATTGCCGCAGGCCGCAGGGAGAGAGAGCTTGGGGCATCGGGAACCACGATGCAGTAGCCGCATAGGCTTATCTCCCAGCAAAACCTCAGCACGGCCCATGCCGCTCGCCTTGGCAGTCCTCTGACGGCATCGCAAAAAAAGTTAGATAGCTTGCCTCCTTGACTCCATTCCAGCTCTCCCGCAACTCCCGCCTCCGCCCTCTCTCTCGTTCATCTCGCGGCCCTGCCTGTGAGTTCAATTATCCCCATGGCATCCCCAATGCCGTCGTTCGCTGCCCGCAGCGTCGTCTCGCAGCTCCAGCAAGCTGGCCGCCGCTCCTATGCGACCGCCCGCCCGCCGCTCATTGCCAACAGGGCGCGCTGGACCCCGCGGCCCATCTCTCACCAGATTGCTCTGCGTCAATCCATCCGCCAGCAGTCGACGGAAGCTCCTAAGCCCAAGCCAAAGAAGAGGTTTAGGTTTCTGCGCTGGACATGGCGACTCACCTATATCTCAGCCATTGCTGGTGCCGCATACATTGGCTATGGTATCTGGGATATGCGCCATCCGGAGGACCAGCCTGCACCCGATCCAAACAAGAAGACACTTGTCATCCTCGGTAAGTACTCTTTGATCGCTGCCACACGCTCCATCGCGCACATGTTAATGATGCCCAGGTACCGGCTGGGGCTCTGTCTCGCTGTTGAAGAAGCTTGACACCGAAAATTACAATGTTGTCGTCGTGTCTCCGCGCAACTACTTCCTCTTCACCCCTCTGCTCCCATCATGCACTGTCGGAACCATCGAGCACCGCTCTATCATGGAGCCCATTCGAAACTTTTTGCGCCACAAGAAGGCCGCCGTCAAGTACTATGAAGCCGAGGCTACCAAGATCGATTATGAGAAGAGGATTGTCTACATCAACGATGACTCGGAAATCAAGGGTGATGTGTCTGCGACCGAGGTGCCTTTTGATATGCTCGTCATTGGTGTTGGTGCCGAGAACGCAACCTTTGGTGAGTCATGGAAGACTGTTTCAAACAGAATTTAGCTAACCTAACATAGGCATTCCCGGCGTGCGTGAACACGGCCTCTTCTTGAAGGAGGTTGGCGATGCTCAGCGCATTCGTAACCGCATTATGGATTGCTGTGAGACAGCCACCTTCAAGGGTCAGAGCGCCGAAGAGGTTCAGCGCCTGCTGCACATGGTTGTTGTGGGTGGTGGGCCGACCGGTGTCGAGTTCGCCGGTGAGCTCCAGGATTTCTTCAACTCCGATTTGAAGAAGTGGCTGCCAGAGATCAAGGACACCTTCAAGGTCACCCTCGTTGAAGCTCTGCCCAATGTTCTGCCCATGTTCTCGAAACAGCTGATTGACTACACTGAGAAGACTTTCAAGGAGGAGACCATTACCATCCGGACCAAGACTATGGTCAAAAATGTCACCGACAAGTACATCGAGGCTGAATCGGCTGGCCCAGACGGCAAGAAGGTCCTTGAGAAGATTCCTTACGGTCTGCTCGTATGGGCTACCGGTAACGCCCTGCGCCCCCTCGTCAAAGATTTTATAAGCCAGATCCCAGCTCAGAAGGATTCTCGTCGCGGCCTTGCCGTTAACGAGTATCTCGTTGTTAAGGGCTGCGACAACGTGTGGGCTGTCGGTGACTGCGCCGTGGCCAACTATGCTCCCACTGCTCAGGTCGCTTCCCAGGAAGGTGCATGGCTCGCCCGCATGTTCAACCAGATGGCCAAGACCCAGGAGATTGAGGCCGAGCTTGCACAGCTGTCTGTCAAGCAAGAAACTGCCCCCGGCAAGGAGGCTCGTGATGCAGTCTTTGCTGACATCAAGGACCTACAAAAGCGCCTACGAAGAGTCAAGCAGATCGGCCCGTTCGAGTACACCCACAACGGTTCATTGGCCTACATCGGTTCCGAGAAGGCCGTTGCTGATATCTCGTGGCTGTCCGGCAACATTGCCAGCGGTGGTACCCTGACGTATCTTTTCTGGCGAAGTGCATACATTAGCATGTGCTTCAGCACCCGCAACCGAATCCTCGTGTGCATTGACTGGGCTAAGTCCAAGATCTTTGGCCGCGATGTCTCTCGTGTCTGAGCCTTTGAATTCCGAGCGCCCTGGGCGTTTACCGGCTATCCGTCCTCTCCTTGTCCCCTAAAAGTCCTACCTATACTGACACATGTCCGGCACTTCTCCGGGTTTGCGGTCTAATTCGTGTAAACACTGTAATACTTGATCACATGCAGGCAGGTTGGATCCTTTCATTTGATTTGTTATATTTTGAGTTTGGAGTTTGACGGCCTTTGTTGCGAGCTGATAGAATTGATTCCCTTGTGTATGTGGGCACTGAAGAAATATAGAAGTCGTGGCATCAGTATAGTGTATTATTTGGTTGTGTATCTATTTTGGAATTCCATCACACTACAAACATATTCCATGGCGCCTAGGTGGTGTTCGTTGCTGAACTCCATATAGCTGATAAAGGTCTGATGACTCGCGGAGTACAATTCTTCCTTGCAAGAAAGTCTCTACTCCTGGCGTTTACGCGGTTCTGCCTTGCCCGCGCCTCGAAATCCAGCGGTTACTCGAAATATATATAGCTCTAGTATAAGAGAACGCTACCTAGTAGTTATTATGGTTAATAGAGGGCATACAAAGTAGTAGAACATCTTATATCGTTTAAAAACATTACATGAGAATTCAGAAAAAACAGGCGCCACCTTGTCAATGTTGGTGGCGGCGAAAGGGAGGGCATCCTGCTTTATAATAATAAGGCGTTGCGGAGTGCGTGCCAAGGAATAATCAAAAAACGAGCTCCTTCGTACAGTATGATGGCTTTTCTGTGCTAAGCTGCAGCTGCAGCGCCACCAGCAACTTATCAATGAAATCCGCAATGTCCCACCAGAACTTCCATCAGCCCAGAAGTACCGTGTGATACCCTATCCACTCTTAGTCCTGCTTTCCCCAGCGATGATATCCAAACTATGAGGTTGCTGAATACCAAGACTCTTGAGCTAACATCGTCCCCGGAAACGTTCCGGACTATGTCATCCTCTCCCACCGCTGGTGCACTCCCGCCGCCGAAGAATGTACTTTTGAAGACATACAGAAGATACCCATTTCTAGTTCGGATAGTCCGGCAAGAAGAAAACAAGGCTTTTCAAAGATTGATAGGTCCTGCCGCTTGGCTTCTCGAGATAACTACCAATGGATCTGGATCGATTCTTGCTGTATCGACAAATCAAGCTCAGCTGAACTGCAGGAATCTATCAACTCAATGTGGGCCTACTACGCTAAGTCGAACATCTGCTACGTATACATGGCAGATGTGTCCGCTTCGGGAGCGGGTGAGGTCCAGGGATTCAGCCAGAGTGTATGGTTCACTCGAGGTTGGACATTGCAGGAATTAATTGCTCCCCTACACGTTGAGTTCTACTCTGACGATTGGACGTTGATCGGTACGAAATTCGAACGATACCAGGAGATCGCTGAGATTACGGGTATTGATCAAGAAGTCCTTATTCGGGCACATGAGGTCGACTACTTTAGTGCTAACGAACGGCTTTCCTGGGCAGCTCATCGACAGGTGACCAGAGAAGAAGACGAGGCATACTCCCTACTCGGCCTGTTCGATGTCTGCTTGCCTCTACTTTACGGAGAGGGTCGGGAATGAGCGTTCATGAGACTTCAGGAGGCTATCTTTAACGCAACAACCGACCATTCTCTTCTCTTATTTCGATATAGTCGCCACCAACAGGGACAGCCACTATTAGCAGACTCGCTAAAATGCTTCTGCGACAGTATCCAGTGCCGATCCTGTTCTTCCCATAGAGTATGCTGTTTTCCTCCGACCCTCCGATTCACGGACGTCGTTGCAACCCCGAGATGGGCAACGCAGGTACATGAGCAAATCATGACCACTGTTACAGCTACTCGAAATGAAATGTCCACAAAACTTCCGCTGCTAGCACATCGCAACGTCGCTAAGGAGTTGATTTTCGACGGCTTCCACCCCCCAAGTGGCGTTACCCACATCGCCATCCTCAATCATTCCGTGGTTAACTACCAAGAGGAAGGTGCGCTATGTCTCCTCTTGAAGAAAATGGGCCGAGGCGAGGTATACCATCGCTTCAACTGTTTCCCAGCGCTCTTGCCGAACGTTGCTCCTCACCTCTCTAAGCTCGAGAAGAATATGATTCTTGTTTGTCCTGGACCTAGCGACTTGAGACTAATTCAATCCGTTCATCATACAATTACCATCGGAGGAAATTCGTTCCAACCGGACGGAAAAGGGATTTTCAGAGTCCGTACCAGAGAATCCGCGGTGTTAATAATACGGCAGACGGATAAGGAACTCGAAATCCAGACCCGCAGACCACGTTCCCAGTCGAGCCAATCAGTTCAGCTCTCTTACGAGCTTACAAGCGCCCACAGTAAGTCTATGATACTTTTGCTAGAGCTGGTAATATTAGGGGAAATTTTGTCGATACAGCGAGTGTTCGACTTATCGCGGGGGAACCCACGGCGTAAAAAGGTTGCTCTTTTCTATTGCCCCCTCATTACCGATCGTTGTTCGATTAGCCTCAGACGGACGAAGGGTATCTATTGCGCTTCGACAGCGACCCATCGGTCGGTGTACCCGAGATGATTGCGATAGCTCCCATCGTTGGTATCAGATCGTCATTGATGGAGAACAGTAGCGGCGTATGCGGAGGTGTTATCGGTAATACCGGCAGTAGATGTGACGAAGACGCACACGGCGCAAGAGGGGTTGTGTCGTTCAGCCAGGTCCGGGAGCACGATGCAGCAGCGTTATTAAGCTGTTATATAAAAAAAAAGCGCGTTTTTTTTTAGTAGGGCTGGCCACTGACTGATGAAACACATTATCCTATGTATCTATCGCGAACTAGATCGTAGCTCGTACCCCCTTAATGTCCAGCTTCTATCGCTCTATCGATGCTCTCCCCCTCTTTTTTCTAACTTAAAAAGCCTCTAAACGCGTACGAAAGGTCCCTAAATCTTAGATCTCCATTCCACCTGCTTCTTATAGTAGAAGGGAAAGTATAAGATAGATTCGATTAGCCCGCACTCGCATTTGGCTGTCTCTACTACTTTGATCTTGTAGAGATATATTTTAAGACTCGTCAAGCCCGTCCAGAGCTGGATGAGGATCGCAGCCTCGAAGCCTCCATGCTGTTCAGTTGCTGGTCCAACACCGCAGTCTTGCCTAGGTGGAGCGTCGCATCAATCTTCCTCGTGAACTTGCCTACATCAGGTTGCAGAGAGCGCACATGCCATCCTTAATTACTGGCTCAACAGAGACACTGTGCATCGACAACACTTCTCTCAAGAATTGACGGCTTTATTTTACCGTTCGAAGAAAATTTCAGAAAAAGCAGGTGCCTTTTTTGGTAAGGTTAGTGGCGGCCACCGAAGCAAGGGGGGGCGCAACCCGTTTATGTAGTACAATGCAGGATTGCGGCACGTCGAAGCCTTCTTCCCCACAGCTTCAGCTTCTCACTTGCTGTTCTTCAGTTGTTCTTCACTCCTACACACGATGCCCAATTTCGTGCATTCTACAGAAGCCTACCCGACCGATTTGGGCGGCGGTGACTACGACTACAACGTCCTACCACGCGCACAGTCGTTCAGAGTCGCAGAGCTACTCCCAGGACACAACGGTGATGATATCATCTGCAAGCTCCACATTGCCGAATGGGAGTCAACACCGGAATACGAAGCTGTTTCCTACGCGTGGGGCGACCCGAAATTGACAGCTCTCGTGTTCTGCGATGGAAAGACTATTGAAGTCACTAAAAGCCTTCATACAGCTTTGTCTCACTTCAGATATGAAGACAGATCACGATTCATATGGGCCGATGCATTATGGTAATTATAGTCATTGAGTTAATTGCTTTAAAGTGGAGATTCTCCGCTTCAGCCACTGAATCTAATATTTGTACAGTATCAATCAAAGAGACACACCAGAGCGAGGCCTGCAAGTCATGCAAATGAAGCGGATTTACAAGAACGCCCAGAGCGTCCAAATCTGGCTCGGACCTGATACCGAAGACTATCAAGCCGCAACTGCCGTCAAATCAATCCAAATAGTATCCGACTTCCTATGCGACCAACTGGGTATTTCGATCGACAAGCACACGGTTCGTGGCGATACCTACCAAGAATTTCTCCTCAAGAGACGGTCCAAACTCCCTCTACCCAATGAGACCGACTTCAGCACAGATATAATGTGGAAGTCGCTCGTCTGGTTCTACTCGCATGCCTACTTTACACGTGTATGGGTGATCCAAGAGATTACTGCCAATATAAATCGAGAGGTTAATGTCGGGTACACCAAGACCGAGTGGAACAGAGTCGATCTGGTAGCGAGCTATATCCTCATGGAGCCATCATTCTCCGACAAGTACGGCTTTTCAGGCGCGTGTTGTTGGTGGGTGGTGTCGATTGCCGAACTAGCTCTACAACCCACTCGATGGCTCAATATTCTCTATCTTGCATCTAATTACAGATTTTTAGATGCGAGAGATGTTATTTACGGGTTGCGAGGTTTGATGGAGCTGTCCAAAGACGAAACCCTGTTGAATCCGGATTACAGCAAGTCGACGCTTGAGGTGTATCGCGACGCGGTTGAGGCAGCGCTCGTCAACTTCAAGAAAGCTGATGTACTGTTATATGTGACAGGCACTGAAAACCCCTCTTGGATTCCGCGCTGGGATATTCCTATGCTCTTCCGTAATCCGTTCCGCTTCGGCAAGCCCATGCCGTGGAAACCAGCCGGCGATACGGAGCCAATATGGAGCATCGACAAAAGCGCGAATGTGCTGTCGTTGTCAGGATTCACCGTGGACGTTATCAAGTACGCTGAGCCCTATAATCAACTAGGCTTTTCCAACAGCACCATCGACTCCGAAGAAGGAAAAGCTAGGCTCAAAAATATCTGGACACAGATCCTGCACACCTTCGGGGCCAGCCTCGAAAACGTCCTACCACTTACAAAGCCTTTCCTCACGGCCGTTGCAGTGTCCCTTTCATTCGGCCTGAGCCACAAGGTCAATTCTTTGGAGGAGCTTGGGATGCTGTACAACTTCGTCGCCTATCTGGCCATTGTCCTAGCAGATGATCAAGCAACACTGACCACGTACATTCCTAGCGATCTATTGGAGGAGTCGAAGTGTGCCGACGGACATGTTTTTGGTAAACCAGTCTGGGACTTTCAGTACCCTGAGTCTAGCATTTTTGTCACGAAGAGCAGATTTGTTGGATGCGCCATTGCAACAACTCAACCAGGCGATGAGGTCTTTGTTCCGTTGGGTAGCACATATCCAATGATATTGAGGCCGAAGGATACGGGTGAATCGAGGAAATACGTAATTCGTGGGTTTGCTTATGTCGATGGCGTGATGGATGGAGAGCGTGCAGGATCCAATAGCATGACCTTTCAGATACGGTGAAGGGAAACGGGGCGCATCCATCATCAGCTATGTCAGCGCAACTCTCTCTGCCATTCTTGCGTTCGTACGTTTGATATATTGACACAAGTGCATATAAAAGATAAATATGTAGAAGAAGAAAATATAAGCGAAGTGTTTGGTAGACGACAAGCCTCACCTCAATGTGTTGTCCCATGGGTGGTCCGAAGTCGTCATTGAGAATGCACTCGAAAACCCGGATGCCGGCATCATGCTCAGGATTCGGCGCAATCTGTGAGTACATGAAGACCAAATACGCCAGTAAGACTGACGGCAAGAAGCCCCCCAACAAGGGATATTTCGATTACATCTGCTGGTTTCACTACGCAATCACAAGGATGCAGCCCACGTTGTTCAGCGCTATGTTCCTCATGATCATATTAATATATACAGTGTGCCCGCATCGCTGTAATGGCTCTGAACCATTGACAAAGGTCATTTTCTTGTTGTTCTTTATTTTTTCTGGGTGGTAACATGTGCTTTTCAGTGTGAATGTTTTCATTGATTTAAGTACATAGCTATTCTGACGCTTCCTGTACCTTTGTGAGGTATCCTGTCCTCACCTATGGAGGGATGCGCTATCATCCTAAGTAGGGAGGTGGATTGCCAATCTTCGCCCTACGGAAGATGTAGCGCATCCACGCCATATTCTCTCTTCGTACATCTCTTATGCCTGATTCTTTCCTGAGGTTTGAAGGATGTGGAAGAGTTGGATGTTGCATGTTCGACATCACAGTACAGAAGCTGGCTTTTATGTAGAGGAGGGCGCAGGCAGCAGGCTCAACTCTCTGAGAACCATGGCTCTCAGAGAGGCAGCCGCCCACGCCTTAACCTCTTGTAAAGGAGCTGTTGTATTATATTGACTTCGTTGGAATAAGGAGATAATCAGGTATCTTATGATTTGTGCGCACTACTCCGCTGTGGCTATATTCGCTTAGTCCACGTGACTCGTAACGTCATCGACTGTTGGTTTGCGGATCAAGTGCTGGTAGTTGTCCTCTTCACGCCTTTTTTGTTGGTCTGCAAAGGGTACTTTACATGATTCTTAGTTGAATCAGAAAACACCATATATAGTGTTTATAAGGGCACTCGTGGCGGTGTTCCCTTTTCCTTCACCTCTTTATCACGCGACCCTTACTTTCACTCTTAGTCACGTGATTCTCCTTTTCCTGAACACTTGGACCACCCTTCGCCGCGCTATGATCCCCTATCGCGACGCTAGGATTACCTTAATTTCTTATGTATTAATTTACTATGTTTGCCTTTAGACCCTATTTTCGAGTATTACTTCCTGGTTTAATACAACTATATCTTTTTAATATTTCTTATACTAGACTTGTAGATTTGCTCTGTTGAGACTATGGCTAAGCCGCCGCCACCTGGACGCTTATCTGTCCCTTATAGGTAGGTTTTAGGTCGTCGTAATATTCGCGTTCGGCGGCTAGTAGAACGAAAAGTTGTTAAGATGCACGGCTCGCTTATAAAGTAACATTACATTTTTTCTCGTAAATGTATGTTAAATTTAAATAACAGTGAGACTACCGTAGCAGCGCTTAAAAATCCTCCATTTTATACACCTCATATGCTACCTCCTCATACGGATGAGCCCTGCACTAGTTAATCTTCCCTTTCCGCCTTCCGATCAGCCTACTAATAGAAAAAGACTTACTTTCTCAGTGCCGCAACAGCCTTGGCGACAACATCCCTCCCAACACAGATCGTCTCCACCTTCATTTCCTCCACATACTCTAGCTCGCCAACATTCCCAATCTATCACTTAGTTAGCACGCCTTCATCTTACTCCATAATCCCACCAAACGAACTGAAGGATGGAGCACACGTACTTGCGGATTCGCTGAGACCCCAGGCCTAAACTGCCCCGTACCCTTACTCACAAACGCACATTCTGTATATCCACCCGGGCCGGGATATCTACCTGCGCCAGCGGTAAAGATCGCGGTCTTGCAGGCATTAAGGGCAATGGGAGGGACGTAGAAGACTAATTTGAAGCGTTGGGGAATGGACATTATCTATCTCGAACGCTATGACGACAATAATGAGATTAGGGTTGGTGTAACGATGTTGGGTTTGTGTGGTGAAGCTATAAGCAGCTAAGGGCTATGTCACATGACGGGTTCTCGCTATATAACAGCGTCAAACATGTCTTCTACACATAGAGACCTACACACACATCTACACACACATGCATACACATGCAATACAATCAATTCTATACACTTTCCACTTCCTTACAGAAGCGCATCAGACCGAGTGTTGTGGAGCTGAAGAACATGCGGGGAAGCTGCTCGGTTAGACTTGCCAGAATGACAGTGCATGTTATGGGTACAGTCACACGATGAATATCCCTCCCTATGTCGCGAGCCACCTCTACGACGCAAGCCGCATTCCTAATTCAGATTCCTAAAATATGTCCCTCGTAAGTTAATATAGATATAGTCTATTTTCAGTGCTTTATAGCTAGGCTGGGAAATATATGGAGGTTTGGTCGGGGCTGGGTTGGGTTGGGTATAGGTTGGGTAAAGTTTTTAGTTTTTTTTAATTTTGGCTCTATAATTATTAGATATTATACAAATAATTTATTTAGCGTATTTTATATATAAATCGAAATGTGAATCCGAGAAAATAGACTCCTACAAAGTCCCTACAAAACGATATATAGTTGTCATAATAGTACTACTCCTAGGAATGCTGTCGGAAAGCCGCCAGCAAACCGGCGGAAAGCCGCCAAAAAGCTGGCAGCTTTCCTAGGAATGCCGACGGAGAGCCATCGGAAAGCGTACTAAGGAAAAGAATATAAGACGCTAGTAGAAGGAACGGAAGAACACCTTCTCCTGGGAGATAGAATCAATTCAATCAAAATCACCCTTCTCAGAACAACGAAAAATCTGACAATAGTATACCTCCTATAAACGAACTAATAGTGGAGCAAGCGTACTTAAGCGTGAGAACCACCCAAGTAAGCAGCTTGAAGGGGAAGAACAGACTGTTGTAGAACAGATAAATGGACTAGTCAGGGAAATAGTCAGTGGACCGGCGGTACGGTAAAAGCGAGGCAGTTTAAGAGGAGGGTTGGATTGCACAGTTCCAAAGTGTGGCGTTTTACTAGAACATATGTGCAACTTTTCTGATGGCTGCCTTGCGACCGTATCGCGGAAATTACGATCGCGATGATTCTCTTAGCACTCTGCACTCCCTTGTAAAAATACGGCTCTTCTCTCACCCGCTCACGTTTCAGATTTGCCCAAGGCTCCAACACTACTGAACAATCCGTGCCTTGACCTCGTGTTCAAGTCGGTGCACGTATAGCTAGCTAGGGTATTTGAGCCTTATTAACTAACTAACTCGCTCTGCTTCGGCAACGACTTAGCTTAGCAAACCCACTCAATCCTTTTCCCTCCTAGTTTATAAAGTTTATAATCATCAGTCGATTGTAATATTAGTGCAAACCAGCCATGAGTTGCAAGAACGACTGCGCATCTCTCCCTTCATTGATCAAGGCAGAGCCCGACATTGCCGGCATCGGAGTATGCGTCCATTGGCAAATATTTCAGCAACGCTAATGAAACAAAGATCCTTCTCTCTTTCACGCTCGCTGCCGCATTGACAGTCGTCATTACGTCGTTCCGGTGGTACATCGACTTGATTGAAAGCGCAGAGAGGAAGAAAAGATGGGCGAGGAACACACAGCAACTGATCCTTGCATTATCCGATCAACAGTTGGCAACTGTAAAGAATTTACCCACAGATCCATAGCGATAACATTCACTCATTTCTTATAGGGTCTAGCGTTGTCGGTCGCTACGGGATGGAGAACTTGCCAAATCACCTCCTATCATTACCGAACTGTCGTCCTACTCACCTTCGTATCGATTTCAGTACACAGTCTGGCGATACGGACACTAGCTCCTTTCGTTGCTATACCAAGATCCTGTGCAATGATTGTCCACGCAGCGCTTCTAATTATAGGGTGCGTAAGAGCCATTTATGGCGGAGTAGGTTCGGTCAATGGTTCTAGGCGAGCAGATGTCAGATGGCCGATATCCTGTCCCACCTCCCTTAACTTACAGTCTCGCAAATTTAACTCCCAGGAGTTGGGTGTAGGAGACTCTAACAGGAACTTGTTAACGGTATTCTTAACCCTTTTTGTTGCCATGATAATTGGCAATCTGATGTATACATGGCGGCGGCTTCGTAAGTATGATGAACGGTCTGACTCTATAATAGACAAAGCTAAGGCTGGGTTTACTTCTTTCTTGTTCAACTTTGCTGTAGCCATTGCTGGTATTATCTTTTCGATTACGTCGGTTTTCAAGCTTCGCGCTCAGGTCAGGCCTTATTTAGAGGGCAATGAAGACGAATGGAGCTTCGGACAGATTTCGGCAATTTGGTTGTTGGTCATCCTCTTGTTCCTCGTTTTGGAGTCTATTTTTAATACTTCGAAGGAATCACCTAGTGATAGATAATCTAAGATATAGTCCTAAAATATAGAGTAGTAGAGAGAGAGCTATGCTTTGCAGAGCGTTTGAAGCTGTGTATGGACGTTGGCAGGGCAATCTGCAATATGCACTCCAATAGTGAGTTGTTTACAGGTTAACAAGCTATATTAATAGCTAATATATCTTAGATATTATGGTGAAGACGAGTACACTGCGAGAGTGACGGACTTTGAATATGCGACTCGATTTGCGAATGAAGACGATTATATTTACTTACCGAAGACAGACCCATAGGATACATCCAAACATACTTGTGGCAAGGTCATACCAGCTTAAGCACAACAAATGGACGTCTTCTCGTTTGGAATGCTCTGCATGTGAGTGATATTTAAGAAGTATCCATCTAGGATTGCGCCGTTTCCCCAGGAAGCAGCCTGGGCGGAACAGTATTTCCAAGGTAGGGGGGAAAGTATCTTAGCGTTCTCAAGGACCTAAAGCAAGAAGGTAGATTGGTGATGTTGGCTTAGTAGCTAGTTATGGCGGAGAAAGGTCTAGACGATGAAACGAAGCAAGTGCTTAGGGAATTCTTAGGCGCATCATTAAGCTGCTCGCCATATTTTCGTAAGGGCAGCTTAGAAAATTTGCTGTGTCTATTCATGTTCAATCAGTAAAGCCTCAAATTTCTACATTAACCTTTTTAACTAACATTTTGTAGGATGCGCCCTTTTTAGCCCAGAACCATTGGGAGACCAATGGATAGTATAGGATAGTCAGTTCAAAGTACTCTTACAAAGTAGCAAGTTTGGATCTCGAATTAATAGGATCAGATTGAACGGTTGATACATGCATTATATCAGCCTGAGTATCGAGTACGGTATCACATTCGCCACTATTTAGAAGCAAGAGTTTCAGCGGCTACAACTGGGTCCTTTAAAATAAACTCTGAAGTGGAACTTACCTTCGAGCTCGCCTTCTGTTACAAAGTTGGATTTGGCACTAAAGGAAACGAGAGAAAATCGCGTGAAATGCTACAAAGGAGCGGAAGACCAGCAATTGAACAGGAAAGTGCTTTATTCAACATAAAGCTGCAAGGAGACAATTCCAGAGGAAGCACAGGTATTGTGTATAGGGGCGCGGAAAGGAGGTATCATATTGAATTGGCTGATTTGGCTCATCAATACCAAAACAGTGGAATGTTGGAAGAAGCAGAGTCCCGTGGTTAGTGAGGCACGCCTTCTTGATCAACTTTCAACCCACAAATTAACGGGTCGCGAAATGTTGATAGGGTGCCAACTAGCCTGTTAGGCCGATTCAATCAGCCCGCACTTGGCTGTCTCTACTATCTTGATCTTGTAGAAATATATTTTAAGACTCTTCAAGCCCGTCCGGAGCTGCGTGAGGATCGCAGCCTCGATGCTGTTCAGTTGCTGGTTCAGTACTGCAGTCTTGCCTGGGTGGAGCGCCGTATCAATCTTCCTCGTGAACTTACCTTCATCGGTTTCCAGAGAGCGCCAATGCTATCCTTAACTATCTATGTCCCGAATTTTTGGCACCCACGTTCCTGTTTCCACCTTGCAGGGTTCAATTGTGCCCTGTCTTTTCGAGCCCATCACCATCAGGCCTTTTACCAGATCCTCTCCCTACCTAGTTTAGTTTTTTAGATCCTGGTGGTGGTAGACACGTATGACAGGTACTAACGCGTTTCCATGGCGTCTGCGGCAGGTTGCCATACAGTATACGGTGGCTAGATCCCACAACCCATGCACACGAGACGGCTTTGTTTTGCGAGCCTCGGTGCGACCGAACGTTGGACTGACCCCTTCTCAATACATTGATGCATTAGTGAACAGAGAATATTCAGCATATATGATGAAGACCTCGGAGGAATCACAGCTTAGCCGGACGAGGGTCCCTCAGTTAGAGACACAAGCCAGCTCAATGAGAAGGAGTCACAATCTAACAAAGAGACAAGGATACGTAGGAACAGAAGTAGAGCATATAGGCAAAGGGAGTAGGAGAGTTTGTACGGATATAACAAGCTCTAGGCTCGTGCAAGGTCCTGGAATCATGCAACCATGTCATATGGAATAGCATCTACATCGGCTAGGAGAGGTGTCATACGAAAAGTGTTGGCCGCCATACGATGATAACAAACCTAATCTAACTCCTCGTGATCCTGGAATGGCCAATTTTCGTCCAGCTCCCTTTTCTCATCCTCTGTTTCAGCAACTTCCAGCATTTGATGTTTGATATATCGTTCTTTCCCCCTCGCTTCATCATACAATTCAGTCGGCACCCAACCATCAATGTTGACGCCAACGAAGTCGCGCAGTCGCTGCATCTGTGCATCTACACTCTTCTGCTTCGCATCAATATCGAGGCATTCTGTGACTTCCGCTTCAGAGTATTTAGCAGGAAACCCGGCTCGTTTCATCGCCGAAGTGGCAATATCAGACCAGTAGGTCGACGCATGTACTAGTTCCGCCTTGAGGGAAGTATTATCGCCTTCCCACGGCCTGCCAGCAGTATCATAGAGCCGATTCCTTACAACAAGGTCATACGTTCCCATCGCATGAAAGTGGGGTTTGTTGTTGCGATTGGTAAACCCCAGATAGAAATAGTGGAGCTGTCGTCGGCGGTAGAGTTCCGCCTCCTTTTCCTTCTCACTCTCTATCAACGAGTCGAAATTCTCGGGAAGCTTAGGAGGCCGAAAGTTCTCCGAATCTTCGTCGCCATAGTTCTGAAAATGCTTTGGAATCTTGGCTTGCAGGAAAACTGGAAGAATCGCGCTGTGCTGCCAGTCGATGACACCAGTGATATCACCGGATTCAGATATGAACACGTTGTTAGGTGAGAGATCTGGGTGACGGATGGTAGGTTTATTCAATTCCTCTCCTTCGGGAATGATGTGCGGGACGACTTTCAGATAGTCCAACAAGTTGTCTATTTGCACCTGCGGGTCTACCTTTTGGCGGCCATAAAATTCTCTGTAAAGCGGTTCACGGGGAAAACGTCGCTCGCCGAATTTTTGAAGCCAGATCAACTCTCTCTGACCAACCGCCTTCAATAGGTCTTCGGAAGTTTCCCCTACATCTCGCTGGTTAGATATTTCAAGATGGCGTAAATCAAGGGTCTCTTACAGGGTCCTCGATTGACGGCTAATTCATCTCGTCTTTGATACCACCAAAGTAGTTCGGTTGAAGGTCCAATGCAAAACTTATCTGTTTCCCCGTAACTGACATCTGATGAGATATCCGCTCTCGTGATATTGGCGCCCAAGGAATCTTTGAAATATAGGCTGCCACTGGCAGGGAATCGGATAGCAAAGAGTATCTTTTCAATATCAACGATCTTCTCCACCACATCCATCCTCTCTTGTAACGTCATAGTATACCAAGTATCTTCCAATTCTTTGCCCGGAACCTTCTCCATGATGATATATTCAGACCCAACTTGATTAGATGTCGAGGAGTTCCAATCGAAGACCTTAGGAATTGGAACTCCATGCAGTCGTAGGAATTCCATTGTTGCAACCTCGCTAGCGATACCATATTTGCGAGGTACCGTCGACGGATATGGAATGCGCACGATCACCTTCATCCCATCTTGGAAAGTAGCTTCAAAAATACGATAAGAACCGCCTTCAGCAACTTTTACAAAGGTAGTGATATCGTCCGTAGAACGGCCGACAGACTTGGCAACGACCTGGCAAAGCTCATGAATATTAAAATAGCGTCGTCTTTCAGAGAGGCGCAAATGTTCATTGTAGCTACAGTAGTGCGGTGCTATTAGTCTAGGAACGCGAGTATTCACGTGTTAGAGCTACCCAAGCAAGACTTACAGCCATCTACCGGATGTGTAATTATAAAATGGATGGTCTGGATTGCTAATACTTATTGACGCACCGCTGTCCTCTGTTGTATGTTTCGTCGAAGAAAGTGCCATGTGCTGAGTTGTTGAAAGGTCTTGCCGAAGACCAAAATAGGGGAACGAAAGGGAACGAGGCGTTTTGGGGTTAAAAAGAACTCTCCGCATCCTAGGAACAGTTGGGGTTTTCACTGAAAAGAGAGACTTAAAATAGGAAAAGAAAGAAGATGTTGATAGTGGAAGTTGACTGGTAGCTGAGTGTCCATTTTTTGGCCCCGAGAATTACTAGCCGCAAGATGAACGCACGGACTTTAAACAGCCAATGAGCAGATACACGCCAGAACATCAAAAACCACCTCCGCTTATGCAGGCTACATTATTGGCTGCATCCTTTTAGCAAGCACTACGCCTCACGTTGTAGATGTCATATCTCTTAACAATACGATGAATGATTGGATAGAAACCCAGTCTATCAACACGCAGATACCTCATTTTCAGATTGCTACTATATATATCTTTATGTATCTCGATTCTTCTGTGTACCAGGATTGATATAAATAACAGCAAATTCCCTTCTTCTCATTCTAAACATTTCTCGTTCAATTCTTCGATCGCCGTCCGACAGCATTGTCAAATGTGAGTATTCATAGTTCCTGCATATTAGTCCCACAATTTTTTAGCTCATGAGAAATCAATCGCTTTGAGATCGGCTCTGGAGAATACTTTGTTCATGATTGCGGCTGAAGGCATGCTAGAACAGGGAGCGAAAAAATTTGCCAATGTTTCGGTGAGCCGCGGTAAAACCACATTCCCAAAGGCACCGAAAGACCTCGAGAACCTCGGTATCCGCTGGGATTTTGATGGGGAGGTTACCCAGAACGGACAGATCTATAACAAGTTCCAAGTCCAGCCAAATGCCGGAAAAGCTCCATCATCTGTCCGCGAGTGGCGTGAAAAAAACGGCGGGACGCATGCTATAATAGGCAGCATGTTAGTGAAGAAAGGTGGCACCGTAAATGACGTGCAGGAAGGGTTTGACAAGTTCAAGAATGAATTTAAAAAATAGCTTTTCATGAATCGGTAAGTTCCCAACAGTGCTTGAAATCTTAGGAATAATCATGAACACAGTTCAATACCTCGAAATTCCAGACAGGGGGTAGAACGTATCGCAGTGTTGATATCAAAGGAGTCCGCTGTTTCGGAAAGCGAGAGAGGACTGGAACGGAGGCATCTGTCATTTAATTATACGAAGTTGAGCATTTACGTCTGGTTTTGGGAATCAAGTGGGTACCTTAAATAGATGTCGCATTTAAAAGGCTTGCTAGTTCGGACCCAGCTCCTCCCTCAGACAAAAATACTACTTTGAGATAAGACTACCTTCTTGATACCCCTCCTTCACGCGCTATGGTCAAGGTTACTTAAAGGGGGGGTTTCGCTTTTCCCGTCAGGTATACAAAATTGTTATGCCAAGTTCTGTCAACATAGGGGACTAGATTAGCAATATCCAAAGTTATATATATAGGATATGGTCGGTGCTGGCTCGTCATAAATATTTTCCCATCCATCTCATCCCAATTAAATTTATCTGACCAGCGGTACATCGTTCATCCTCCTGTCTACCGGAGTCAGATCTGCAAGGCTTCTGCGCTAGCAGCCGCGGGCGATCTACGAAACCCAACCTCACCTTAAACTCGGTAGACCCGTGCGGAACAAAGACTGGAGCAGTCTACATCGCTTGGGTGGTGCCCATGGGTATGGACGGTAGGAGCATTTTCATAACGAAGAAAGGTGAGCTGAGGCTGGCTGGTTGGAGCTATCTGTGGATGATAGTAGAGTTGCGCTACTGTCATTACTGGAAAGAGTCTCAGTAGCGAGAAGAGCGGAGAAATGGGGGTTCAAGTAGACAAAGGGTTCCACTCTTAAGGAGGCGTCACTAACGACGGATTAATTATCTTCCAGAGCTCGCATGAGTACGGGAAGAGAGACCAAGATTAATAGCTCCGAGTACCGTCCGAAGGACATCAAAGCGGTGGTGTCTATTCATCAAGCGAGGGCGTTGCATGCCCCTCGATAGTAGGCTCACTTGGCGGCAACTACCAAGATCCGAAACTAGCATGTCCTCCTATTACACAACGGAGTGCTCTAAAGTGAGAGGGCAAGGGTCCGAAACACACACACAAGCTTTGGCCCTTTCTGGCGGGACTGCCTCTGCGCACGTAGCCCCGAATCCTACGCCGGGCCCTGCGAGATCTCGCGGAATTTATGATGACGTGCATGATCCCTCCGCAACCCAGCAGGCGGGGAGCAACACGAGATGGTGAACCATGCATCCCCTTCGATGCTAAAAGGCTGGTAATCTGCCCAACAGCAGTAGCAGCAGCAGCAGCAGCAGCAGCAGCGATTCTAGTACCCACGGCTTTGCTATACTAAATTCATTCCGCATCCCGCCATTCTCATCGTCCCCGAAAAGCCTGTTGCTCGCGCACTCCTCACCACCATGGGCAACACCTCCTCTACAGTGCGCGTGCTAGCGCCGCTGTCCTTTCTGTACGACTTTGCGGCGCAGCAGTACGGCATCTTCTCCAGTCCCAACATGATGGATATACATAATAGGAATATTGCGGCGTTTTCGCCGCAGCCGTATTTTATTGGAGGGTTCTTCTTTCCACAACAAATTGTGCAGGTGATGTGGCTGTGGAAGCTATGGAGTGGGAAAGGGGATGGGAAGGAGAGGGAGATGATGGAGAGGTATGCGTGGGTGTATGCGTTAGGGAATGTGTGTATTGGGAGTAAGTTGGCATCTCCTATGAGTAAGATGAGATGGTAGGGATGTAGATGGAGACGCTGCATCTATTCATGCTCCTCGCGGCACAGTAGGAACATTGCTGATTTTGCATACAGCTTGGATGTTCTTCTGGAACGCGGACAACCTCAAAGCATCGAACGTGTTCGTAATCATCAACACGGTCAGCCAAGTGGCATATATAGCGACGCAGCTGCCACCGCTGGACACACGCTCGACGCCCAATGTCCTCACGCATGTGGTCGCAAAAACCTTCGCTGGCATCGGCGTCCTCGATCTCCTACACAACACCGCTGCGGCGTATTATCGGGGCGTCCCGCCCAGCTCGCTCGTGCAGATCGCGACCGGAGTGGGGTTTGCGGCGGCAGCTAGTGTCAGCGATTGGATCTTTGGGGGATGCCTAGTCTACGACTTGGTCGCGCTGAGCATCGGGCAGGAGGGATCTTGGGGGAGGATATTGGGTGGATATGCAGCCATGACGGCGGGGATCATGGGGCTGAGAAACTGGTTCTAGTATGTCTTGCTACGGCACCAGGGCGGTGAGCAAAGGTGCTAACACATTTGACTGCGCAGTCTGCGAGGAAGGACCAGGGAGCACGAGTATTCTAGAATCGAGAGACAGGATGAAGGGGCCGAGGCAAGGGCATGATGGTGTAGAGACAAGCTGCAGGCGCCGTACAAATGGGTTGTGTGACCATAAGTTTCCGAGCTCTTTACGTTATGAACCGTTAGTGGTGGATGCACATCTGCCCAGGCCGCCGGCGCGCGCCGATGGCGGAGGTGGTGTTGTGTATGTGGGGTTTAGATCTGCCATTGCTGCATCGAGCTCTCCAGAGCAGGCGTACTCGTATAACGACCAGAAGACTGTCCAGCTTGCGTGCGCTCCCAGTGCTGGGAGTGATGCTGTCATATCTCGCAGGACGCGCAGGTCTGATGGAGGGGAGGACAGGGTTCCGTCGGACGCACAGCCGGAGATGCGCTAACAGCGGCACATCACACTTCGCTTGCTACTTCCTAGTCTGCCTGCACACGACACAAGATAAGGACTCCTTATCATGGCAGCCGTCCAGTCGTCCAGTCATACCAACGAATTATGCGTCGCTCACAAGCCCTCGATAGCCGCAAGCCCTGCCGCTGCTGGACAAGACTCGAGGTCATCCGAACATGGGCGGGACCGTGCTGCAGCCCGGCGGCATTGTCAGCTGTTGACGGAGGCCATGCCTCCCAACATTGTCGACGCCGTCTGTCCTCCTGTGCGCCTGTGTCCGTCCTGCGCTGCATAGTCCTTGGCTGAACACGCAGCGTCTTCTCGTTCTCTCCCTTCTTCCTCCTCCTCCTCCCCCTCATCGTCTTCCTCTTCAGAGGGTGGCTGTTGGACATCCTGTCACGTTCCACACACCGGGTTGCGAATCCCGCGCCGGTCAACACCGACGTCAACACCTTGGACCTGTGAAGGTTAAAGAAGAAGCGGGCAGCTCGAGATCACCAACGGGTGGCGGATACTCTTCACAAGAACAGTCTTGGGAGGCTGTTGACACTCACGTCAGCGCGAGACGGAAGGTGCGACTGCGCCCTCGTGGCTGCGACCTAGCCAAAACCCACCTGAGCACAACGCCTGACCAGGAATCCTGCACTGCCGTACAGCTGCCTGAAGGATAACGGGGACGCTAGAGAAAGGTCACTTGGAAGAACGCGTATTACTACCCAAGCAGGTCCACGGTCGTCTGTCGGATTATAACCTCCTCACCCTCGAAGACGCCATCGCTGCGTCCATGACACCATGCCGCCCTATTTGTCGCCCCTACATATAGCCAGCCACTCGCTGCCCGACCGCTGCGAACCAGCGAATGACTTTCTCTACAGTCTCTCCGTGACCCTAGGGTCATGTATACCTACGAACCTCGCTCTTATCTCGACGATACTGGGCACCTGTAGCATCATATCATGGCTGTTTGCACAGCTTCCTCAGATTTACAAGAACTATCAGTTGAAGTCAACTTCCGGTCTCAGCATCTTCTTTTTGACTGAGTGGCTGCTCGGTGATGTGTCGAACCTCCTAGGGTCCGTATTCACACAGCAGGCAACTTGGCAGGTCATCATCGCGAGCTACTACGTCTTTGTCGACTGCGCGCTTTGTGGACAATGGATGTGGTACGGACTACTCAAGCACGGCAGACCCCTTCGTCCGATCTGGGGCCGATCTTTGAGCTCAGACGGCGACCATCCATCTTCTGGCATGAATCAGGTGTGGGATGGAGTTAGCGTTACCAGCGGCACAAGTGAAAACACGGTTGTTCCCGGTACACCGAATGGCGACAAAGACAAGAAGGAGAAGGTCCAAAACAGCCCCGGTCGAAACATACCCCAGAGGTCAAACCCTATGGATGCCTTCCGCATACCAAACTACGCGCGCTCGCCAAGTTCTGCCAAAGATTTGTGGCAGGGCACTTCCCCAACTAGCACACCAGCCAACAGGGACGTTCGACGGGTTGCTGCATCCAGCTCCCCTGCGCTTTCCCCGAAGACTGTCTTGTACATCTCCTTGATTCTTGCGGTGCTATCCAACACAGCGACCGCCAGACACGTCAGTCCATTCGCCCCGATCCCGCACCCAGATCACCGCACAGCGACGCGTGTGCTATCACTATCAGAACACCACGCTTCTGCCTCTCAGATAGCGGGCAAAGTCGTCTCGTGGATGAGTACTTTCCTCTACCTTGGGTCGCGACTCCCACAGCTTTACAAGAACCACGTCCGTAAATCTACTGCCGGTCTTAGTCCCACGCTCTTTGCAGCGGCCTTCTTCGGAAACTTGTTTTATTCGACATCTCTGCTCGCCAATCCGTGTGCATGGGACGATTTTGCACCTGGAGAAGGCGCTGGTTGGGTAGGACCTGAGGGCAGCGTTCGCTCGGACTGGGTACTCCGTGCTACCCCATTCTTCTTGGGTGCCGCCGGCGTACTCATCATGGATGCGGCCGTTGGGCTGCAATTCTGGTATTTTGGCGAGAATGAACCTCGCGGACGAGCAAAGGGGAGGGACGACGAAGTCATTGTAGTCGTTAACGACCATGGCCTAAATAAGAAGAAGCGATTCAGATGGCGGAGAGCCAGTGGCTGGATGAGAGGTTGGATACCTGCTGTCAGTGTTGCCGGAACACCCAGTGCAAGTCGAGCTGGGACACCGGCCGAGACGCCGAGAAGACAGAGTCCTAACTCGAGCTCAAGTGGGAGTTATTCTCAGAGTATACCCATTCAAGGAGAAAGAGGCGCATTAGATGAAGCAAGAGCATTGTTAGGGACTGAGAGGCATGCCAGTCCCAGGGGTTATGGCGGAACTGGGTAGTTGGCTTCAGCTGCTTTTCTGAACTTTGCTAATGGCTGCGATCATGATGTTTCTGCATTTCCATGAGGCGTTCGAATTAGCATTTGAGGGCGTTTTGGCATCATCTGGACTGCATCATTTGCATCCCATGCGAATAGATTGAAATTGGGTTTATCATGTAGGCATTGTGGTCATCTAAGACAGTTGGATGTGGAATGCACTCCCATCCTCGGATCTAAACGTGCAGACAGCGCCAGCTACACTAATTATGATTACCATGATCTGTTAACCCAGAAAACTTTGCATTTCCAATAGCCTAGGTCTCGTGAGACGCAACCTAAGATACTCTGAACATAATGCCACATCATGATAGCCTCCCTGTTCGTACTCCCAGAGTTGTTTGCTACTGGCTACTTGTCACAAGCAAGCATGTACAACACCCGCCTTAACACACGCGCCCGAGTACGACCCCAGTCGTCCTACGACATAAAAGACCAGCACCTTACCACGCGGGTTCTGTTTGCCACTTGCAGGTCCCTGCCAACTCAACGCCCTTTACATCTAAGAAATACCTTTCCCCCCTACACCACTATGCCGGAGCGCGACATCCACCGCCGAGACAACGCGCCCAACGTCCGCGGCGAAGACGAAAACGAACTTCAGTACCTCATCAGCATGGTTGAAAGTACGCTTCCCTTCCCATCCTTCCTTCTTTCCGCCCTTCCATCTCAATGTCCCCATGATGCTTCCATAACCTGAACTACACTGACGCACGGGCTCGCTGGCAATGTAGCTCTAGCATGGCAACTCTCGTCCTCCCCCGCTAAAGTGCCCACATGTATAGTAGGCCGCCATCCCAAACCATCTTCTCAGACGACGTCCTTCATGGCGGCCGTGTACAGCGTGACGAAGAGCGGAGGGAAGAATCTAGAGCTGGGGCCCGAGGTCGGGGCGAGTAGGAAGGAGGCGCTGAGAAGGTTGCTGGAGGCAATGGAGGGGGAGGTGGGGAGGATGATGGTGAGGGACGCGAGGAGAGGCCGGGGGGAAGCGCCGGGGGTGGGGTTGGAGGGGAGGGGAGGGGAGAAGCTGAGAAGTTCAAGCGGTAGGGAATACTATGCTATCGAGTAGGTTGGGGTAGATAGCGTCTTTCCTTTGGTGGGCACGCGTTTGGTTGGATGGGGGCTCGGAACCGGAACACGGTATCAGGTGATGATCGGCCGAGCTGCCGTGCGAGGTGTTTGGTGGCCGTTGAGGTTGTCCTGCCTTGGAATGTACTGACTCTTCATAATGGGGGGTTTTTTTTATAGACGCACATTGTGATATATATCCTAGTCCGCAAGATGCGCCTTTCCGGCCCCCGTGGGGCGGACCGCAGCCTTGCTGCTGCGCCACGATCGATTTGAGGGGAAAGAGATCAAACCTCCGATCTCAATGACAATACCCGCCTTTCCTCATGACAAATTCACTCCTCATTCCAGTCACCATGCTGGACATGTCTTTGCAGAGGACCAACGATGCCGATACACTCCTCCAGAAATGCGCGACAAGCCTCTGGGGACGACGCGCGCACTAGCGTAGAGATGTTTCCCACACGACCCTCACACGATCTGGCCAACGACTCAAAAGACGGACTCATCGAAGAATCTAGGGGGAAGAGCACCTTCAAGACCGCACAAATATCCAAGCCAACCCTTTTGAAGAAAAGCCTGGTCGGGTTCGGCTTGCTCGTCGCGTTATCGGCGATAGTTCTGCTCGCAGCCGCTGCCGAGGTGACATCTCAGAGCTATATCCGCGGTCGCGACTGCTACCCCAATGGCCTATGGAGAGAATCTACGGGCGCTACGTGGCGCATTATGGATTCGTCTTATATCTTTACACCCAATCTGAGCTTTGGCGCAATGACGTTCACTCAGGTCAAGGTGATCGATATTTTCTGGGACGTCTTAATCGGGCGCGTAGGCCAGATGCTACTTGCTTGGGTAAACTACCGCGTGTTTAACGAATGGCTACTCTACCACATGGAGTTGCATCTCACGAGCTACAAAATGTACACGGCGGTTGCCTTCCAAACGACTACACTGAGCACATTGGGTGTGCTGGCGAAGGAATTTCTGGCATTTGGGAGAGGGACATGGTCGCGTTTCTTCCGATGGCTTGCGGTGCTTTGCATGCTGCTTAGCACGCTTTATGTGCTGGCATTTCCCACCCTGATGGCGGCCATGACTGGTTACATCACGACATATGAGCCTTATGTGGAAGACCTCGAACGTAACCTAATAGACTGGGATAAGATATCTCCAGTGCGATATATTGTTTCCGACAGCAGTCGAATCAATGAGAGTTACACCTCACCACTGATCGCGACGGAAGCGGATACTCGATTGGTAGCAGCCATAAAAAATTGTAAGTGAAATGCACCTGTACCAAGCGGGACTTCTCTCGCCTAACATTTCACAGATACAGAACATTACACGAACATCACGATCATGCCGAACGTTCCGCCCGTAGCCTATTCTCTCCGCAGCAATCGCTCTAGCACTTTCGTTTTCGATGGGAAAGTAACGGAGCTCGAGGCGCCGTCTTTGAACATTACATTCCTAAGCACTGGGAAACCCGAGCTCAGCATTTCACCCGGCCTCGTACATTATTACTACTCGTTGGACAACAGCCGACAGGGCATCCTCTACGACTCTGAGTACGTGCACACGCACGGCTCCTGCAAACCGAGCGAAACATACCAGTGGGGCTTCTCGTACATCTTCCTGTTCATGGTGTCCATCTTCAACTTCGTTTGGGCTTGTATCATGGCGGGTATGTGGTTCGATACTACGCGGGCAAGTCGGATGTATAGGAGCGGGAGAAGGCCGGGGCTTCTACGGAGTATAATGGACATATCGGGGGCGATACGGGAGGAGTTGGGTTCACGAGATGTGGAGCACCTGGAAGAAGAGGAGCTGAAGAAGAGGTTAAGAGAAAGTGGAGGCGCACTGCTTGTTCCAAGGTCAGAACTGAGGGTCACGAGGACAGCGGCAGAGGATGTGGGCTTGAAGCAGAGGAGTTGGAGAAGACAGCTTACAAGGGGGAGCACGTTTTGAAACATGGGCGGCTGTAAATTCCGACAGTGCAACATGAGATCTAACGAAATATAATGTAAAGTTTCACGCAGAGCCTTTTACTAAGGCAGTCACAAGCCAAGCTAGGAAAAGTACAAAATTCGTGTTGAAAACCCTTTATCTATGGTATTTAGCGCCATAGTGGACATTGTGACATCAAACAGAAGAGATCTCTTGTACTCACTTCCAGCGACGGAATACAATGCTGCAGGTTCGAAGCCTTCACCCTCTGCACAGATACTAGCCCGACAAGACTCACACCAAAGGATGAAGATCCCATGTAAAAAAAAGTCATCCTAAGTATTTTCTCACGACTGTTTTATCTGCCAACGAAGTGGTCACCAATCGACGACCATATCAGAGCCGCCAATCATAGCTTTTCACCATATTCACGTTCACCGTTTCTCATCTAGATTCCTGGGACAACTTGTCTAACGTCCAACCCAGTTAGCACCTTCCCAGTCTAGGACAATAGGTATCGTTGAAACTTCACTTTTCGACTTCCAAGCATCTTTACGGAAGATGTGGTGACAATGAAAAGCTGCCTTCCACCATGAACTTTACCATAGTATACCCGACCAGCCCCATCACTAGGCAGGAAGTACTTTGTAGACCTTAAGGATGCACACCCATCTGATCCAAAAACGGAGGGAGTGTTTGTTAATCGAAGATTTGAGGCATGACGCGTTCAGGAATACGAGCAGATTCATCAAAAAGCTTTCTCTTCCGTTCAGGATGGGTTTACTTGACGAGAAATATGTAGTTGACAATTCCTGAATATAATCTATCTATAAACGCCACTACTCGCAGTAGCAAGCGGAATGGCCTCAAGAGTAACTCACACCCACGTATTCAGAGGCAAGATATTGAAGCCTGAATCAAAGCTCGTGTTTATGCAGTTGAAGGTGCCGCAATTCACATTATCACATGTATACTCCATATAAGAAGACTGGTGAAGTCTGGTGAAGTCTGGGTCCCAGCTAGTTCATCGAGAATAGAAAGTAAGCGTTCGCTGCCCTTTGTGAGTAACGACTTCGGTCTACAGGTTATCGGGCAACAATAAGCATAAACCATATGTCTTGGGTTGCTCAAAAAAGGCAAAAAAGAAGAAGTGGCGCGAGCAAAAATCGAACCGCCCCCTCGTAACCCTCAACTCCTTAGAGCTGCTTTCAAGAGAGGCCCTAGCCCAGGGTGCGTTTATACGAATTTGTGGATAATTGGTTCAATTGATAATTTGCCAACTAAAATATTATTTGTAGGCCATGAGTCATCTTTGTTGTCTGTGGCCTCATGGCTCGCGATGCGCTCAAGAGACGCGGGCTTAATAATCAGTGTTTTCATTGCTGCAGCGCACTTTACGCTATAAACAAAGAAATCGAACCCGCTCTTGGTAATAAATATAGCCAACTCATAGTGCTAGGGGTATTCAGGTAGCTAATCGAGACAAGTCCTGAGGGAGGCCTTCACTCTCTACTCTGGACGCCATCTGTTCGTTGTTCCTTTGTCATTTCCCCAAAGTTGCTAAGTATAGAAATTTAATGTACTGTTCTTATTGAGATGAAGTGCAACCGCTTCCGGGCAGGGTTTTGCCGACGTTAAACGACTGCGCCGAATTTATGTTCTACGTATCAGCATCCCCAAAGCAGAAGAGAACTTGTGAAGTTAGAATTTTAGATTTGCGACCCTATTCACGCTTGGAATATTCTTACTTATATCATAAGGAAAGCGTTCAATGACCGAGCCCAATGGCCATGCGTAGTGGTGTTGAAGGGGACAGCGAATTCTGCCATATTCGCCGGCAACTGGTTATACAGTGTATGAAATATTACAACTCAGTAACCCATCAACTTGTATCTTTTGTACCTCACTCACTCACCTACCAGAACAGAATATTAAATTTAAGACTTTCACAGCAACTCAAAAACATATCTCATATCAAATAGTCGAGTTACAAGGTTTCAAAGCTACCCAAGGAAGTATCGTACCTAACTTTGTATTTGTTGTACAAAGGTCTTTTCTGTAGGTTTTTCATTATTATGCTTACACAGCGAGCCATTTTCAATATAAGGTAGCACCAGATCATTACTTCTCATACGATTAACTGAGCACAATATCCATCATGCCGAGCATAAGAAACCACATGTCGGAGTTGCCAATATCTCTATCGCAAGAAGAGTTCTACCGCACCTGCTTACTTTTTCTAGATACTTATCCTAAGGATGAGTGTAGTATCTGCTGTTATGAGTTCGAAAATGGCGAAGACATTGTGAAGATGAAGCTTTGTGGACACACATTTCATCGCCCTTGCATTATTCAATGGTTCCATGCGCAGCTGCATCATCGTTCTGGTGACCGTAACTCGTGCGGCCTATGTTCTTGTCCTTTTTGCCGCAGAGACCTCTTTCAGGTATTTGACCTACAGGCGCGTGAGATCAGCCAAAACAATCTCAAGCAGCTGCTTTATGGCCGCCACGCTGGCGAGAGACGGGAATTGGAGAGTTATCGGGCTTTAACGCTCGAAGAAGCTAAGCGTATCCAAGGTGACTCCTTCCTAAGGAAGGTAGCCAAAAGAGCAGGTGTTTTCCCTCCCTATACGGTTCCCATACCGGAGCCTCCGGTTATCGCCTTGGAAGACACGGCGCAGATACCGGCTCCATTTTATCCGTACCCTTATCTTAACAATGATATACGGTCTGATGTCGAGTCACTTACCATATTCATTGGTAACGCCATTCCTCCAGATGTCCGAGTCACTCGTGAACCAATAGATTGGATTGATATGCTGGATGATATCCGGCTCGATTGGATTTCAAGTGGATACCCACGCTCAGAATATGCCCAAGAACGCGAACTTCAAGACCTCTTGATCTGTGCGGGATTACTCTTCCGACTTGTAGATCTCTTTCCGGCTAACCACACTGTGACTTACGCCCAGCTCCTAGCTCGTGGAGATAGGTTGCTGTACGAAGCACAAGTTCGTGCAAGGAGTTCTTCAGCAGACTCTACTTATCGACAACTATTGGATTGGGGAGATATTGTCAGCTCAGATGAAGTAGAGCCTCCGTCGTTGTTACAATGGATTCGGTGGATAGCTTCCCTTCGTATCAGTACTCGTGGGCTTAGGGCACCTCCGCTCGGTGTTGTTGAAGACCACCTAGTTCAACACACTGTTCCGATGCGCCGTCCCCTCAGAACCCAGAGCATAGACACTGAATAATCTTTATCGTTATCATAGAACTAGCTCTGATGTCATCCCCACTAGCAATTCAGTCCTTCATAGCCGTTTGGAGCAACGAGTGAGGTTGATAAAGAGATATTCAATAATGATATTCACAAGTTGGGATAACAATGGGTGGCCCTAGAATGTGTAGAGTTTTCAAGTTACACCTTATATCAATTCGCGCTTTGCATTATGCATGTGAAGCTTGGAAACGCATGCATGTACTGTCTTCAAAATAGCAAACCCATCTGCTTGTCCAAGTCAAACCCCGTGTGAGCTCATCATCGCATCCTCAGTCTCGTGAATCTTCCCCATCAAAGTCCTCCTTCCTCGTACATGAAACCACCTTCACTACAGCCGTGCGGTATTTCTCGATATTCCATCATGATCAAGGTCAACTTGCAGTCTATCTAAGAATAATATCAGATCAAAGTTTAATCACGGCAGCTATTCTATTGTAGATCGTCATTTCCATGTGCTTGAGGCAATATCTTTATACTTCGGCAATGTCTGTTGATGGCCTTGGGGTGCTGGCTTCAGCGTCCTCATCCAAGTAGACTTCGCCACGAAGCAAGCTATAGCGCTCACCGGACTTGGTTTCTTTGACTGCTGCCTTACCAAGCGTCCCGTGGCAGTGAGGGCACTCGGATGGTGCGTTGAGGTATCGGAACGTATCTGTCACGGCGCGATGCATGAAGAGGTAGCAGTGAATAAACCTATGGAACAATGAGCACTGCGTTCTTGATTCTCATGAGAAACACTTTGTCTTACATGTTGACGATTAAGAAGACAGTCGCATATGCCTCCAGCATTGCGTAGTCCGCGGCCTCGTTGAGCCGTATAGGCTCAACAATCCAGATAGGTAGTAGGACAGCAAGATAGCCAGCAGCAATCGCAGCATCTGCGATGCAAACAAAGCGTCCGCGCCATCGAGTTTCCTCTTCCTTGTTTTTCGAATCGTGTCTGAGAATCAGGATCGCGGTGAAGGCAGATAAGAACAAAGGGATGATGCCACAAAATATGGCTATCCCGTCTGGGTTCCCTGGTGTGTTCCAATAATATCGATTGAATGCCCTTGAGGACATTATACCTGCAGGAATCACCAGCGCAAGTGAGGGGAGGAATACTGCGATGAAGATTTTACGCAAGGCATGCTCGTACGGAATGGTCGTCATGTTTGTGTCGGAAAAGTTGAATAGATTCGTTATGCTGTCACCAAATGTATTTAAAGCCAATTTGCGCAAACCGTACAAGATATAAAGCAGTTCGAGCTGATGTAAGAGGATTCTCAGGCAACAGTGTTTGGGCAATGCGCGTCAGTTGTATATATCGGGCAAGTAGTGAAGTATTCACGACCAATCATCGTTTGAGTTACATAGTGATTTACCCCGTAGTGTCTCGACTTGAACCTGCTAGAGCCTATGTGAGTGGCTAGTTTGTTGTTGTACTGAAACTCCGGTCCTTGGTGTTGAGCGAAGGAAGGGGCTGAGCCTGTCGCCCAAACAACAACTGCATGTTGACGCGTCAACCAGCATCTGCGACATAGAATGAGCCTTATGGTCTGCCTTTACCTTGATGTGATACTGCGCTATCAGACGCATGCTTTTTTGTGTATACAGCTCTACCGCTCGGGTCTATTCCACCAGGAAGTGGGGCGTGTGGTGTGGAACAGACCTTATCGACACTAACTTAATTCGGAAGCATAGCACGTTGTCCCAGCCATCTTGTTAACATCTGCCGAAACGCCAATAACGGCTTTGCACTACTGCAAGTGGGTCCAAAATAGGAATCTATTTTATGGAAGCGCTTTAAGGGCGCTTGGTAAATAATAGACGCTACAGTGAGAAGGTATCAAAGCCCTTCGATTGTAGCATAAGGCTAGTATGTCGCATGATATCCATTCTGTAAGAGACTGTTGCGCAGACCAAGCCTCTCACCTCAGTGCTAAGTGTGAGGTGGTATGTCTGAATGGCACAGCTTCACTTTTGAGGATGTTTGCCCTCATCCCACTACCTGTCTTTCCTTTTTTCCATCGGTGTTCAAAAAGGTTGAATGACCCGATCAACATCCTGATGACGAACGTGGTCAGCTATGATGCCCGGTGGGTTTGCCCGGTGGGTTTGCCCGGTGGGTTTGCCCTGCTGTTGTGTTACGCCCAGAGGGCGTACTTTGGACACGCCCGCCCATCTGCAAGGTGTCAGCAGCCCAACAATGTACGGGCGAAGCAGATTCCAATTTGATCCTAGCACTTCATAGAAATCTACAACATGGCACGGCAAATCAACCGAATTCTCCGTTCCACGCTAATATTTCATCATTTGCCCCCCACCCGCGGAGTATTTTCTTGATAGAACCAATCGATTGTATCAACCAAGATGTAACTATAAGCTGCTTATACGACACATACTAGTGGCGCGTAATATGCTCAAAGTTTATCTGTTTCTTGAAATCTAGAACAACTTCGATTGAAAGGGTTGTTTGGTGGTTTGAGATGGTAACCCAAACAGCACAGGAGTTTTAAAGGCCATTGCAGAGATCTGGAAGACATAAGTTCCGTCTTCTGACATTGATTCAAGAATTTCATAATGGCCCAATAACAGAATGGGCGATGATGTATTCTTCCAAGCTTGTCTAGATACCTAATTCGTACTGAAGCAGCTGACCTCTTACAGACAGGGTCCCCCCTTCTTACACAATGCATGGGGGTTGATATCGCATCTGATCTCGCACATGCAAGCATGCAAGGATTTGGGTCGGAGCATTGTAGCTCCTGCGAATACGAGAGGGTAAGCGTTAGTCACTACCTAATTTTGATGTGTATGCTGTAGATTGTTGAAACAGGATGTGATGTCGTGTTTTATGTTTCCCGTTTAGTCATATAAATCATTCTAAAGTTTTCTGGGGGGTTTAAACTTTAACTGTCGGTAGTAAGAAGCATAAGGCTAAATCAATCATGTGTTCAATTCTTGAGGATTCTCGCTTCATCGGACATAACCGCAGAAATTGTTTCTGGGGTGGCAAATACTGAAGCGCATCGTTAGGCGATCCACACCCGAGGTTGGGCCTTCATGATCTCCGCGTGGTGCCTCAGTCGAAGCGAGCATGCAGGACTAAAGCCACAGGGTGCTAGTGGTGAACAATTGATCCAGTAGATGCGAAGTATACGCGAAGTAATTAACCGATAGATTCCGATCGCTCGTTTAGTCTAAAAAAATATATACCAAGAAGATACCCCCACACGTACACACATACACAGAGCCAATGAAAGTCTCTTCCCTATTGATCATACACCGGGATTTCAAGGATCATTGTCTTCCTAGCCTCCTCGCTATCTTTTCCGAAGTAACGTCCCGAAGCGAAACTCCAATGCAGGTTGGCCTTGACCTGGTCCAATAGACCCTCAAGGTATCTCTGAACCTGCTGGTCACCATGCTCGCCGAAGCTTGGTAGATGCTGCTGCGTCCAATACCACCTCTGCACTGCTTGCTTGAGAAGCTCCCCTGCAAAGTCAAAGGATTCTTGGAGTGTGAGCTTCCGTTCTCGCTGTAGAATGTGGATCGTGTTGTGGGGTACAGCCTCGGGTTCAGCCTGATAAAAGTCAGTCCTCGTGCCCACTGCGTCAGCCGCGGCTGAAGCACTCACCTGCTCCTTGCGATATGAGAAGATATCGTTATGCCTATTTGAGTAATTAGTCAGTATGTTTCGAACCTTGGAAATCGGAGCTATGATCTGCAACTTACAAGAATGTGATCACCGTTGCAGTATCTTCGGCTTCCTTGATCATCGGATGAGACCAAACTTCATCCGGAAGGTCAATGCCGTAAAGAGGCCTGTCAGTTGTCAGCTTGAAATCGTTGGTTAATGGGGTGATAAATGCTTACTCTAGGAGGGCCTGGCACGGACGACATCCAACAGAATGAGTCCTCCCGCGCCAGAACATATCAAAGGTCGTAGAGACATAGCCACGAGTATGCCAATAGTATGAATCCACTTGCACAATACATCCTTCAAAGTAGTGACGCATGCCTTGAACATACCGCTCCTGTGCTCCAGGTGATGAAATTGTCTGGACTTTTCTCCAGACTACCTGATACATGTGTCGAACTGGATGGTCCTCAGGGGAGATGTCGGGGTGGTTGGCATTGTGAATGTCCAAATGTGCGCCCACCTCGTCCCTTGCCGCAGCGGGGTCCTCACGAAGCTTGCCTTCGTCGAAAAGGTCATCAAAGTAGAAGACCCATTCCATGAAATCGCACATGATGCGATATCCATATGCATCAGCATTGGGCACAAAGCCGGCTGCAAGCAAAGAGAACTGTGCTTTGCGATGACGAGCATATGACTTATCATCTAATTTTAGCACACTGATCTGAGCTTAGTAAAATAATCAGACACGAGAGTAGTGACAACACATACTTTTTAGCCCATTCATCTGCCTCGGTCGGAACACTGGAGTTCAACCAGGGATTGAGTCGGGCGGCTGGGGCAGTGATGGATGAGAAAACATTGGGAAGTTTGATCGATTCAATGCGTGGACTCTTCTTCTCTTTAGGCTTGTCTTTGAACATCTGCCTTAGCAGAGAGAAGTCTTCGGAGATATCAATGGCGGAGTCCGGGTTTGAGTGGCCAGAGGTGCTGTGCGAGCTCCTGCGGGAACTGGCAGTAGAGTAAGACATAGTAGAGAAGGTAGTTGCGATATGTTGCGTGAGGAACTGCCACGTTAGAAGGTGAAAATTTTTATACAGAAGGATTTCCTGCAGCATCCCCATATTTATAACCCACATAGTCGGGCGAAGAAAAAAGGACCGCCCACGTAACCCCCGCGGCGTAACCAGCCCTTACACCGCACCTGCAGGGAACCCTTCGACAGATCAGCGTTATACCGCAACTCGGATCGCGAATAAAACGGTGTCACCGTTGCAAGGAGCCCGAAGGCCGCCTGTCATGACTCCCATGTGCTAGGACCAATGTCAACTTGCCTCGTGTCCGAGCGCCAATCTTCAACCGGCGGGACATTCACTACACGTGTGAGTGGAGCCTCTGCATCCTCTGAGCCGGCACATTGGTCCCATGATCCTTTGGCACAGTGCATTAGTGGCTGACAGTGAACAAAGCAGGGTAGACGTGGGACCGTGTGACTTCAGCCCAACGATCTAGTCGATGATATTGAATCACCTATGAACGCCCCATTTCACGGCTCTTCTAAATTTCAATTCTTCCATCCGACTGGTAGAAGAATCGGAGGTATGCCGTGTAGAGTATCAAGATAGCGTCGCGGATAGGAGAAGTGCTAGGCTAATGTCAGTAGCGATTACATATGCTGCCTTACACAAGTGCGCACAAGAAAAAGGGTCCTTGTAATGCCTCCCACGCGACGTCACTTGGGGAATGGTGACAGTTGATCCAGGAACGGCATACGGTAGCCCTGTGCAAAAATTCTCGAAGCGAGAGCCTGAAGGCCGTGGCACGATCCGCACGTCCCATATGCTGGCATTGGCGGACAAGGCTGAAGAAGAAACCATGGGACCGGGACGTCATGAGGGTGCACTGGCAAGAAAAAAAATACGAAAAAGAATTCGGAATTTCGAGTCAAAATTATTGCCACCGATATCTCGCGTCCTTGCTGGGCTGAGACAAGTCAACGCTTGGATCTTTTTCGGAGATAGAACTTTGGGTACCGAAAAAAAAAAAGTTTTACTTGATTCTAGCTGCTTGGTCCAACCGGCTGCCCGAGCGATACGCCCATGCATCGCCAGCACAAGGCCACCGCATGCTTTCCCAGCCACTGAGGCGCTTCCAGCAGGGCGCCAACACAGATTCTATGCACTATGCTTGCGCTCGCTGTCGCTTGAGCTCTCGTAATCCACAGTGAATGTTTGTTCTTGCATAATTATGCCTTTTGAGCTGGCATCATCCTCGAGGCGCTTCCACTGACTTCCTGCACCTGTCGAAGCGAGTGTATCTAGCTGTATAGGCTTGTGATTGTTGCCACCAATGGTATTCAACGGCTTTGATCCCGACCTTATGCCACCGCCTGTAGATCTGTTCCCCGAGCCGTAGCGAGTAGTTTCGAGATAGTTGATAAAAAGCGAGCGCAATGCGGGAAGTGAGGATGCAATGATGCCAATGCCACTCTCTAACAAACACCAAAGAGTAATGTGCCCGTTCCAATCTACAGGCGTCAGTAGCCAAAATTTTTGTGGATGGGATATTGGACAACTCACAAAGCCTGTCTTTCTGGACTAGGTAATACTGCAGGTACGGGGCACGGACAATGGTTGCCGTGCTGGCTACCGCACCCAAGCCCAGGATGACCATAATGGACGTTTTCGATCTTCGCGATAGCTGCAACTTGCGCACAACAAACCACGGCAGGATGGCGGTACACCAGTCGGTGACAATGCCTATTGCAGTCCACGCGTATCCTATTCTAACGACGACCATGAAGTCGCCACACTTGCCTAGCAAAGGGTTCCAATACGCTTGCACGGGTCTGCAGTACAAGAGCGAAGCAAGGATACCGATTACTGCCATGAGCGTCGCGACGATTTGCATGATGTAAAGCGTCCAACGGTACTTCTTCTCCGTTGTGAAGTGGAGCAGCATAAAAACAACCGAGGCTTTCACAAGCGGCATGGACAAGCCATAAAGCACGTTTGAATAGAGCATGTACTCTGCACAACGGATCATAAGGAACTCATTGAGCTTGGAGTCTGGTGTGCCTAGGCCATAAAGGGTAGCCTTGATGGCGAATATGCCGCTGGAGAGGAAGGCCCCCTGAAGAGCGACAGGAGTCAGTAATAGCGCAAAGGAAGCCGGTAGACGATTGCTGAAACGGCGGAGGGACGGAAGCGGGTGGTTGACTGACATAAGACAAGACGGAAAAGGTGTCATCCCAGCCCCACCCCTTGGAAAAAGGAGCCCACGGAAAGCGCACATAGGTCCTCAGCGCCACAACAACTGTGGCGATGCCCATGATGACACTGGTCACCACGATGATAGTCATGGCAAGACCCTCGGGCGCGATAGTGGGTTGGGCGTAGGCGGCAGCCTGCAACTGTGCACCCATAGCCTTTCTCTCGGCCTCGGTCATGTTTGCGGGCAGTGCCGAAGCCATGGCGGCCACTCAGTATGTATGGCAGACTCCAAGAAGAAAGAACAATTCATCGACGGTGCGATGGGATAGGGTGAAAAGAAGGAATGAGTGGAGTTACAAAACCTATGGGGTTGGGACACAGGACTGCTTTAAAACCACAACATGCACTCTCCTATGCAATAATGCTCCATCTGGACTCTTTTCTCAGCGCATGAAAGCGTACCGAGAGCGTGGAACACCCGACAAATTACCTTCAGAAAAAAGCAGTATTGCCTGTAGATACATGCCTCAGTTGGTCGAGAAACACGGGGGCTTGATGGCTCCCCCGTTTCTGGCCTGCCAGTGTGGAGCATCCCCTGATTTTATCAGGACCAGGACGCGCGGTAATTGGATTGCAGGAAAGAAAGTTTAGGTCCTGCAGGTGCCCTAAGCCGACATTGCTCCTTTCAGCTGTCAGGCTAAGGATTCAGAACAGGAACAATTGTTGGGAAGCGCTGGGGCTGCTGTTGCCGGCTCTGGATTGGTGGCCAGACGTTATCTAAGCCGCCCTAGTCCGGCGTGATTGGACTCGCTTGGTGTTTTGATACTGTCAGTCGTGCGGCTACACGAGGATCGACGAGACGTTGAGTCAGGAGATATTGGCGGCCCGCTTCCGCGCTCGCTTGGGATCGCTTACGCCCGCTTTTTCCTGCTTCGGTGCTCGCGCCTACGCAAGACATCGCTAGACCTTCTTTAACGCGTTGCTGTAAAGATATGATGTGCATGAGTGTCAAAAGAAAACATGGAAAACCACTGGTCGACGTCCTCAAACCGCAAAGTTTGTCGGCCTCTGCACACCACGGCCATGCACCTACGGGCCCCTCCAGACTCCCCGTTGGTCGTCATCCAGGGCCTTTGACGAGCACGAAGGATCTAGCGCGCTCTGATTTGATTTGCCAAGGCGGGGCCATAAGCGGGTCTCGGTCCCGCCCCGCTTTTTCCCCTCGGTGGAACGAGCGCATTCAGACAACTCCATATCCATATGTCCATTGCCCGTCGAGGGCAGCCAAAGACCATCTCCAGCCCACGAACTGGGCCTCGAGCTCTTCTTCTTATTGTCGTGGTCGACGCAGCCAAGCTTAGTTTCCCCGTCTGTAGCCTTGTTCACCGATGTAGAGGGGCTAACGCAGGATTATGGGCCGATCGTACCTATACTCCCTCGCCAATTTGCGCGCTAAGACCATACAGCTACGCCTCGAAATCTCGAAGCGGTGAAGCTGATCCTGGTCGCTTGCACTCCATCTCTCCACAGGCTCTTCCCTTCGAGACACCCTCAGTGTCGCGTCTCTGGGGCCACTAACACCTTCTTTGCTCTCTGCCCCTCATCATGACCGTCGGTGCTGCGCATATATATGTGAAGGCCGGATTCGTGATTTGACTCGGGTTTTTCCCGCTTGAGCTGAACATTGTCAGCCACCTCAAGCATGGGTTTCTTCGCCACAGCCCCCCCCCTCCCCGCAGAGAAAGCCGGTGACAAGATCGTGCCCTTGCACTTCTTCGATGATGGTCCTCTTTGGCGCGCTTTCATTCTGTACTCCTTGTTCGTCTTTGACACCAAGCTTGATGTAGAGAAGCTCCGCACAAGTCTCGAGCGCCTCGCGCTTAAACAAGGCTGGTGGAAACTCGGCGCGCGCCTCAGGCAGAACGTAGGTGGCCTTACCCGGAATATCTGAAAGTCCCCCTGGTGACCAGGTACAGAAAGATGGCAACCTCGAGTATCACATCCCCGAGAGCGTTACGGCCCATCGTCCAGCCGTCGCGTTTTCACACATCCACTACGATGCAGACTCGTCCAGCCACCCTTTGGCCTCGCAGATCCCGAGGGCAAGCAATCGGCCCAGCATTGTCGGTCACCCGGACGACTTTCTGGATCTCATGAGGCCAGCAGACTCTCCGACGAAGCTAAATGACTACCTCTATTCCGACAGGCCCCAACTGGGCCTACACATTGTCACCTTCAAAGATATGACTCTCGTCACACTGTATTGGCCACACACTCTTATGGATGCCATGGGCAAGAAGGCTCTGCTGGATGCCTGGTGTCTTATGCTTGAGGATAGGGATGATGAGGTCAAGCCGCTCCACGGCACTGACGTCGACCCGCTCACCTCCTTGGGCACAAACCCAACTGAGCCCCACAAGCTTGCTGCTCAGCAAATGGGAATATTCGGTCTTGTCGGGTATGGCCTGGGCCAAGCAATGGACTTCATCCGCAAACAAGAGAATCGCATGGTCTGTGTACCAACGTCATTTGTTGCGAAGCTGCGCGAAGAAGCCCTCGCGGAGCTCGACTTGGGTCAGACAGCTCAGCAAGCATCAAAACCGTTTCTAAGTGAAGGTGATGTGCTGTGCGCATGGTGGACACGGCTTGCAGTTTCACATTTGCCACCGACCTCGGCCCAGACCGTGGTCCTGAATAATGCTTACGATGTTCGGAAGCCACTTCGGCAAGACCTGCTCCCGGAGGGCACTAGCTACATCTCCAATGCCGTTGGCTTCCTCAACATCGTGCTATCTGTCAAGGACATCATGGAAAAGCCTCTCAGCCATGTTGCTTCGTCCATACGCAGCGCCATAACTGAGCTGGGCACTCGCGAACAGATCGAGGCCTTCTTCGCTTTGATTCGTCAAAGCTCAGCCAAGTTGCCACCCTTTTTCGGTGATAGGAACATGCATCTGATCACATTCTCCAACTGGACGAAAGCGAATCTTTTTGAGGTTGACTTCTCCGCCGCAATTCCTGGTTCAAGTGAAACTACCTCGGCAAAGCCGAGGTACGTACAGAACAACCAGTTTGGGCTGACACTTCCCAATGGCTTTCCCATTATTGGAAAGGACCGCCAAGGAAATTATTGGCTGTCGGGATACATGAACAAGAGCCACTGGGCAAACATTGAGAACATCCTTGCCAAGCAAAGGTAAGGCTGTCATGTGCGCCCCAAGAACATTCCATGGCAAATCCTTGCACGCACAGATGCCTCACACATGATCTTCATGTTTCGCATTGTTCCAAAAAGGAATAAGTTGATTCTACACTTCACTACTTGTGTTTATGCCTTCCCTATGTCTTATCAAGGAAGCCTTCAGTTTCCTGTACTCTTCCGCATCTGCGATTGCGAATACTCCAGCCCCGTTTTCTTGAGTTATCTTCTTTCTTCCATCACTCTGTAGCACTGATATCTTCAGTACAAAGTCTTCCAATGAATGCAAGCGAAGGTTTTTGAATGAAGGAGCAATGAATTCCCGTAGTGCTTTGGGTGTCGGACTCTGGTTTACCACGATTTCTACGTCCAAGTGCTGCAGATTGGGCATATCCGATGCGATGCGCGTCATGGTGTCCGCAAGCTGTTTAAACGTCTCCTCCATCGATAGACACTTGGCGGTCAGAGGCACGGCCAAATGGATATGCTTGATCGACCGCAATCCTTCGAGGCTCACTTGATCCAAAAAGATCCGAAGCATCTCCGGCCCGAAAAACGAAAAGGTGTGTCGGCTGTAGAATATCTCGATCAGCTCCCGGTAGATGGATTTACTCGTTCGGAGCAACTTTGCGCATGCATCAGCTCCAAAAAGATCTGGATACCGAGAGGCATGCCAGGCTTCTCCGTCGCCACAGATGAGCCGACCCGCTGTCATTTTTGTTGAAGGGATTCGTGGCGATGTCTGGTGTAGGAATGATCCTCCATCTTCGAGTATCGTACGGAGGGTGGTACTCGGACGGTCGTCGTCATTGCGGATGAACTTCGTTGTTTCAGACCTTGCCTGGTTGGTGGCTAAAAGTCCGAAACGCGCGCGTAATCGACCGCTATCAAACTCTGGCTGTACGACGTAATGATGTGGGAGGAGGTAGCCGTAGATTTGAAGTCGTATTTCTGGTGGCAGTCGATGTAGCCCGTCTATGATTGCTGGGTTGGAGGGGACGATGGGTTCCAGTCGTTTTGCTGGTCTTTGGAGTTGATGAAATCTCCAGGAAAGAGACTTTCGGTATCTTCCGACATGCCATCTCAAAGTCTCACACCATTGGCGGGAAGACTGAAGGCAGTATTGTAGGAAAGTAAGAAGGCGAATTATTATAACGGTTAACATGGTGAGGAGAAAATGTGATGGTGAAGATTTCTGTCTGGCTTGCCACATAATAAAAGAATTTTCCCCTTGTGCTCTTTGCACTAAGTGACCTCCCTCAGCAAAAAAGCTCTTCGCGTGGCAACCATCCAGGGCCAAAATGAAGTCATAGCACTAGCGAGCCCCGTGCCTGATGTGGGCCATGCACGGCTGCCCATCAATACTGACACGTTGAACGTGCACAGGGCTACCCGGGTTCCTGTCAGTCGGTTACTGGTCCATGTACTTGATCTCACTTCCGAGTCAGGCTCACGAGGACAAATTGAGTCACCTGTGCAAGAGCACAAGCCGTGTTGCACAATCACTGTCACACCGCCGGAGGTGCCAGCTTAGCGCATCCTTCAGGATGGGAATTTTGCTTCTCGTTCGTCGCTTTTAGGCGAAGCCACCTTGTTAAAATCCGGGCTAATTCCTACCAGACGGCACAACGGTGGTGCCAGCACAACGGCTCCGAGATTGGTTATCAACGGGAGCACGTTCCGAAGCCATTGATTTGCCCCTCCCTCCAATGCGATAATCTAAACTCCGAGCTGGAAGTATAGATATCGTGAACAGCATCGGTACGAGAGCCAAGGGATTTTACCTATATACGCAGCCGAACGGTCACAAGCCTTTCGCTATGTAAACATGGGATTGGGACGATACACAAGCCAAAGGACCGACTCCTAACGAAATATGAATTATTGATTGCCTAAGCTGAGGACAGCAGGCCAGCTCTAAGACATTCATGGACGGCATTGCGACCGCTGAGTTTGGTAGCAGGTCTCAAGACGCGCGATTTTAAACTGTATCGGACAATTTCCATAAACCTTAATCGGCGGGACTACCCTTTCCAAAGATCGTCGCATCTTCACCCAAACCAGAACACACCGACCCATATTCAGAAAGAGACGCCATGGAATCAGGTACAGAGGCCATTATCGTGCAGAAAGCTCTCGAGTCTGCCAACACACGGCGCACAGGGACAGATCGGAACCCAAAAGTATCAGCGGCTTTCGTTCAAACGTAATTCATAGGGGGGCAATGTTTGCTTACACCATCACTCCCGCCAGCGACGCAGGCGATCACCGCTTCGGGTTGACCTGTACCAATTCCGGCAATGATGCATGCTGCAGCAGCAACGACTTTGACACATTCGCCGATGTTGCAACCGGCCTGAACAGCAAATGTGATAGCTTGCGCAACCTCGTCGGTAGTAGTCAAAGCGCTTCGACCTATTTCTGGGAATAGGCTTTAGGGGAGGGAGAGGCAACGACTGAGGCAGCAAAAAAAGAGGACTGCAGTTGCGAAACGCATCTTGATATGGATTTCCTTGAGGAACAAAGTCTTATGGTTGATATTGTTGCTATATGCTCAAGAGTGTCTGGTTGAAAAGAAGCAGCATTTAGTCCTGATTTATACTTCGTCGAACTCCCATAATCCATTCACAAGTCTATCAATGCTTAAAGGAGGAGAATCAGACTGACCACCTTCTTCATCTTCAGCTTCCATTTCCGTGGTCGTAGCAGACTTCTTGAGACCGTAAAGGGTAACAGAAAGGCTGATCAGCCACGGCAACATCAGTGAATGTGCTGTGACTACTCACAATTTGCTGTATATCTCGCGCTCAGTGAGCATGAATGCGGGTTGGAAAGAGATGTGTAACAGATGCCAGTTTCCGATGTTAAAGGCTATCACGATTGGAATAGAAAAGCAATACCCTAGTCAACATTGCAGTAGGCATGAAACATCGGCAGTCAAGGTATGAGTATGTGTAAGACCAGTCCGATATTAAGAGGCGCATGGTCACCGGACAGTCTTTCAGCTGTGAGGGATTTGTTTTTAGCAAGCGATAGCATTGGTTGGTGTGATACGAACAGCTCCCTATTCAGGCTGACGAAACAAGGGTGTGTGTAATACGGGCCTTCGTGCTAGTTTGTCTTGCAAGACCCTCTGAAACTATATTTCCATGTTAGATACGAGGTAGATCGAGATTTACGAAGTGAATATAAGCATTGGTTGATGTTGAATTTGGGTGTAGGCTAGTAGGTGGCTGTGATGTCATCATGCGCACATCCAACTTAACATTACGCCAAAACAATAATATATGTGCAATAGTTATTTACAACTTCAACTTTGCTTCAAAAATTCAATACTAAGATGTCCCGACCTGATAAAATCACAGGTGGTTGTCTTTGCAGCTCTGTCCGCTATACTGTCAGTTTCACTCCTTCACAATGGCCGCCACAGACTTCAAATTGCCAATGCACTACATGTCGCAAATGGACCACAACCCTCATATCCCATGCCATTATCATATCCTCTTCCCAACTGTCAGATATCGCGAGTTGCCCAACATACACAGAATATCAATCTAGCGCGGATGCTTCCAGGGCGTTTTGTAGCAAGTGTGGCAGTGGTCTAATCTGGAAGAGCGAAAAAATCATGCCCGGAAAATTTGTTCTGATGACAGGAACGATTGATGAAGAGTTCATCATGGGGAAAAGAAAAGGATCCGGCAAGGAGACAGAAATGGGAACAGAAGTAGAATGGGAGGGTGGTTTCGGGGAAGAGCTTTGCAAACCACAGATCAGCATGTTTTGGGAGAATGTGGTCAAAGGAATAACGGACTTCGACATGGGCCAAAAGAAGTTCTTGCAGGATATGTAAATCGGGAATACAATACTGGAAACACTGAACGTTCGTTGGAATACTCGCTCATATCGCTTCCAGCTTCTGCTGATACTCTGGCAAATTTTTCTTATCCTTGATCGGGTACCTTTTTACTTCCTCGTTGGCTTTGATGATCGCTTCCCTCGCTCCCTTCCACGTTTTTCTTTTTCCCGTCTCAAAGTACCTAAAAGCATGCGCAGTCTCCACTCCATGGTTCATCAGATAGCTCATCTTAGGGTCTTTCAACCAGAAAAGCCAGCCTTTCAAGCCCCAACCAAGATTTTCCATCCCAGTACCTGCTGCATCATGTAGGAAACCCTGGAACTCCCAAGATTTTACCATACTACGATCGAAGCTTCCCTCTGTGCGATCGAGTCGCCAGCGGGAGGCTAGCCATTCAATGTGTTCGTCAATCTGTTGCTTCATATCTGCAGACGAGGGTAGGGGATGCTTGTGAGAGAAGATGTTGGAAACTGCCATGGCTTGAACATCATTAAATGAGAAACCATTGTTCTTGCCATATGCAGAAAAGCACAGGAGCGCCATTGAATCGGGATAAGCAGGCGGGAATATATTGTGCCAGAGTCTGGGAAGATCGGGTCCTTCATAGCCAGTCGGTCGACTGTATTCCAAAAATGGAGTTACAGTGAGATCGCCAGTATATCCTGTTGCGCAGATGACCGCATCGATATCATTCAGAATTGTTCCATCTGTGAACTCAATTGAACGGGCGTCAATGAAGCGCTTGATGCCGTGCAAAGAGGTGATTTTCCCAGCTTTGAGCTGTGGAATGAGAGTATCACTAGCTCCAGGAAGGCTTAATGAAATGCTCGGACTTGGTAGAATCCGCCACTGGGGATCTAGATATCCCCAGATACTGCGCGTCATATAGTTCAAAGCCTTGTCTGTGCACCATTTGGCCAAATTGGGAAAATATCGTTGGAAAGCGTAGCCACCTTGGCGACGCCGCCAACTCAACATCAGATCTGCAGGCGTGCCTTTCCTCCAAGTGGGAAAGATGTACATGCCCCTGCGGTGCGAGAGGTAAATTTTGGAAGCGAAGGGGAGCAAGTTGTTGATCACATCGGAAGCAGTGCTCGACATGCCAACCATAACCACGTTCTTTCCTTTAAAATTCTCAAGACTGTATGAAGGGTCAGTATATTCCTCAAGACATACTTTGCTGGCGCACACTAACTTCTCTGGTCGGAATTGCTGCGCGTGCATTACTATACCCTCAAATTTGTCCCTGTCTTCGAACTTGGGCATCTCAGGTTTTGTCTGGTAGCCGTGACAGAGTGCCACTTTGTCGAATTCTTCCACCTTTTTTTCACCATTAATATTGAGTTCGAGGCTCCATCGCGTGTCAGTCTCATTACGCGTCACTCTGATGAGAGAGGCACCAAAAACAATGTCTTTGAGAAGATCATAGTGTTTAGCATAAGACTCCATGAACTCCTGGAACTGTGCTTGGGTGAGATGAGGAGGGTAATCTGGTATAACTCAGCACACGCATAGATCTCCTGTTCTGGGTTTGTTGCACTTACGGTCTGGCATAGGATAATCCGTCATTCCGCAAGTGTATCTACTAATGAGAGCTCGTGTGGCTATCCATGTTCAATTAGACTCAACAAAATCCCTTGATATGCAGACGTACAGGGAAGCGCAGTGGTCATTGATGGGTCTTGGGTATATGCCCACAAACCACCGACCTGCTTCCTCCGCTCGAAGCAAGTAACTTTGAATCCATCTTCTTGTAAAGTTTTGAGCATAGACAATCCGCAAGCACCTTTGTGCTTTCGTCAGTGTACTAATAACCAGCTGGTTCAATTTCAAAGCTCACCAGCTCCAACTACTGCAACCGTCTGCTGTGACATTTCTAATGATTTTCGCAACACTGAGGTGCGTAGCATAGGTGTAAGTTGTTTTCCCTCTTGCTCGCACGATAGCTCCTTAAAAGCATGGGGCCAGTACTCGTATCGCCGTTCAATAGGCTACTATCGTAAGACAGGACTGGTGCTGACTGTGACACGGAACGCACTACTACAGAAGCAGACAAGATCTGATAACAACTAACCCCAATCGGTATGCCTCGACTTATGACTGCCTCCTAACACAAAACATCCCCCGTCCTCCATCCTGGAACTTATATAGCACAAGCCCTCAGTCTCGAGACCAAGCCAGCCATCCTTATCCCATCGTGTACCTACGACTGGCCACCATGGAAATACTAGGCCACGCCTGACAAGTTCGGCCCTTAGATATAGCAGTGTTCCTCCCACGCTATCCAACGCGATGAGATCCGTGTCTGTGGTGCCCTTAATTAGATCTGGAACCCAGGTCTTAAGTTGCGTCAGCTGCTCCTCCAAATCCTCCCGCTCCTTTCCATCCGTCTCATCCAACCTGGAAGAGGACTGTATGGCCCATGCATTCTTGTCGTAGTTGTCCAATTCATTTTGTTCGCAACGCGCGGTGATGACGCCGACGTCACTTCGTGATTCTGCGTGCGAAATCATCGTTTGCACGATTCTCTTAGAGAGCTCAACAACGTCAGCATCCATCCATACAACATGCGACTCATCTCCCAGGGCCCGGCTCATTAGATAGTTGCGTAACTGTGCTAATGTCGCACGCCGCTTGTCCTGGATATCGTGTCTGTGGCGTTCGGCATAGTCAAAAGTATCGCCTTCATCATTGCGATGAAAGACTGTCACTTTGCCTAGTGGCACGCCATCTGTAGCAGTTTTTATAACGTCGAACTCGTCTGCCGAGGCTGTCAAGATGCCCAATGCAAGCTCTTGAGATGGAAGACCGGTCTTTGCGACCAGGTCGAGGAAGTCGTAGACGGATCGCCGTGTCGACTGAAAGTCGCGAGACCAAGAGGCAGCATCGCGAGTAAGGAGGAGGAGGAGTGTTGTTGGGTTGCGCCCAAGTATCTGGCGCGTGAAACGAACGGTGCCATCTGGAAGTTTGACCTCTGTGACATGAACTTCCTGGTTGTTCTCAGTTATAGGCGTGTTGATAATCTCTGAATTATATGAGGCTGGGAGTGAGATGCATGTCCAAAATGTGCGGCAATTGAGTGAGCGACGACGAGGTTCGAAGAGAAGAGATAAGAAGACAACAGCTAGGGCAGCTGATACAAGAAGTGACAACCGTATCAATGTTCGATTAATCATGTCGCTGCGCGCAAGTCGGTTTGGGAAGGGTAGTGGTATATCCATCCATATGACAAACCGGATCTGCGCATCTTAAGGGTGCTTCGCTGTCGTGGCTGCGCCCCCTCAACCCCAGGATCAGCAACGTCGACCAATATCCATTGCTGGCAATGCTCGGCACGTCATCTCAAGCGGAGAAAAGTATCTGGAGATGTTATCCACCATGTAGATATTGTACCTGCCTTTGCTAGGCGCCAAGTGAGAGCATACGTAGTCTTGTAACTTACCAAGACTGCTTTCGGTCATGGATCAATAAGCGCCCTTAAAACTGAGCCCCGGTCGATCTAATCCGCTCACCTGGCCTTAGTATATTGTCCGTCCAATTGCAACCCTCGTGGCTATCAACTCCGCATGCGTAATTGCAAGGTACCCAGGTCTTCATCGCCGTACTGCACTGCCATCCACCTCCTACAATCGATTACTCGTCGTATCGAACGCCTTCAACCCCATGTTGTTAATAGCATCAAGAGGAATCGTAGAGCTTAGGAAATCATTTACAGCTAGTGCTACACTCGATTTTCGATTCTCTTTGCAAGGTCGTGGGAAGATTTCTTTGCAGATTATCGCCTTGCAAGGATGTGAAAAGATCTATTAAGGCGGTATGATTGAAGGTCTCCCATGGTCAAACGGAACTGGACGTAGGAGAGTGCTATAAACACTTATCAAGAGTGTTAATATATTAACAAAGTAAAACCTTGTGAGGATTTACTAGAACATGAACTTGTTTGCAAGTCTCTACAAATTAAATCAGTTCCTGATATTGTGAAATCTAGTATTTTGATAGTTACCTAATATGCATGGTGAAGCTAAATAGCTAAGGATAACCATGAGCCACTGTACGATATACAATCTATCTTCTAAGTGACAGATGAAGGCTCGGAGTCGATCTCCGTTATTGTGAGACACTGACATACCATCGGATGCAACAGTTAAACAACTTTTAAGATATGAGATGCAGAGACGCAGTTTGAGATCAGTACGGATGCTCTTTTGAAGGGGTTGTCACTTTTGGTGGTCAGGATCTCATTCTGCTTTAGGCCAGTTGTTTCAATAAATTGTTCTCTGTATTGAATATCTGACATAAGACCACTTTCCAAGATGCCCTGCTCATACTGTGCTTGTTGCTGTATTCTTCATTATTTTACGTTCGTAGTCATATATCCTTCGTTAATTCCCTTTAAAACGGCCACGATTTCTAGTTCTCCACCTTTAGGGACTCTAGACTTCTCAAACGTCTGGGTACATTTGATGTTTTTCTTCTTTCGGAGGAACGTCGGTGCTTAGAGGTAATATTTCATCGAAGACCAACCGGAGGTAGCCAACTAGATGGAGCTTTGTACAAGGCAAGTGCGCCTCGGTACTCCATTTCGGTCTGCGTGATGTGCTCCTTTACACAGAGAATCATTGGTTACAGTGAGGATCAGGACTGCCGCAGCGGGTCGAAATCCTATCAAGGGGTAATAGCGCGTGGCAAAGCGGGCGAGGCGGAAATAGAGAGGTAAGGCAGTTGATATCAAGAGACTGTTTGAGCTGACCTACGCTTGCTGCTCATCTCGCAGCTCCGCCATGGCAAAGTAGCCTTTGCTTTCAACGACGCCTCGGTCTTTGACAACGGCCGTGTATTTCACGACCCATTGAGGTTCTACATCTCCCTTTAATCTACCGGAATCATCATTGCCACCTGCAAGCACACCGACACCCTTTTCGCCTGATCCTAGTATGTCTCGTAGAGTACCGCGGGGGAGAACGTTAGTGCAGTCGTTGTGCGTCAGCAGCTGGATCTGTTGCTGCTTCGCATAAAGAATAAGTGGCTTGGGTACCACGCAGCAGTCACGAACATTAATTTGGTCTACGCTCGGCTTGACTTTGGTTTGAGGAAGAAACCTCTCTAGTCTGGAGCAGCCAAACTCGGCGATGCCCAGCTTAGATACAAGTCCCTCATTGTGTAGCTTCTCGAGCGTGCGCCACGTGGTCACCATGGTGTCGATGTCTTCTGGAGCAGATTCCATATCCTGCGCTTCGTGGTCATGCTCAGATGTCGGCGCCGAGGGTGGGTCGTCCCAATCTGACTCGTCGTCTTCGGCGTCGAAAGATATGCCAGGGAAGCTCGCTATGAGAAGATCTATCGACGCAGTACCAAGCTCTTTAAGTACCAGATTTACGGCCTCACGTGTTTGTTCGCAACGTGTGTTGGCTGGTACATTGGGCAGATAGAAGAGCTTGACAGTGATATCGTATGACTCGCGAGGTTCAGAGAGCAGCGATGTGGTATGCGTAGGTATCCAGAGCGTGCCATCTTGCTGAGTTGTCCATGATTTGAACGATGCAGAATCTGAGGACGAGGCCGCCTGGTGAGCGGTGAAGTTTGCGCGTAATGAAGAGGTGAGTTCAGTGTTAGACTTTTCAAACGTGTGTCTTCGGATAACCGAGGGTCCACCAGAAATGATATTTCTAGGCTCGTCAGAATATTTTTCATAGACAGTTAAAGGACGCGTACGAAGTAGAAAGTATCAGCTGCATGGCGGGCGAACGCAAGCTATGCGGCATATGTCTTTGAGGGGCTCATTGTGGTGGGGTACAGCCAGCGGGGGAAAAGCAGCGCTTGCTGACAGATGGGTGACGATCCGCCCGCCCCCCGATTTTCTGCTAGCCCACCCACACTTGCTGCCTTAAACCTCAACCATGGCCATCAAGTAAGCTCCCCACACTGTAGCGGCACCTGCTCTGTCCTTCAAAGGCTGACTCGAACAGGTATCTCATCTTGCTGTCGCGGCAGGGCAAAGTCGTAAGTGTCTCTGCGAAGCGGTCGGCTAGAGTAGAAAACTGAACTGCTGCAGCGTCTAGCCAAATGGTTCACCACTCTTGCTCCTAAAGACAAGGCCAAGATTGTCAAGGATGTCTCACAGCTCGTTCTCGCCCGCCGCACTCGCATGTGCAACTTCCTTGAGTACAAAGGTGAGTTGTAGAATATGTATATCGCATTCGCATTCTCGCCAGACGACTGACGGAGAGGCCAGATACCAAAATAGTCTACCGCCGATATGCCTCACTCTTCTTCATAGCAGGCTGCGACTCAATCGACAATGAGCTGATCACTCTCGAAATCGTGCACCGCTATGTCGAGCAGATGGACAAGTACTACGGTAACGTCTGCGAGTTAGATATCATCTTCAACTTTCAGAAGGCCTACTTCATCCTGGACGAACTCCTGCTTGCTGGCGAACTGCAGGAAAGCAGCAAGAAGAATGTGCTGAGGTGTATAGGACAGCAAGACAGCCTGGAGGACATGGAGGTGAGTGCTGGTCCCCTGGTCCTGTCACAGAGCTCGGTTGCTGATGCCACTTTTTCGTCAGGCCGAGGATGACATCGTAACCAAGATCATGTAGTGTGCCTTTCATAGTGCACATGTTGCACGCTGGAGCCTGGCCGCCCGTACCAGCACCGTCTGCGAGTGCCGAAGACTGTTGCTAATCTTGATCACGGGCTTGTAGGTCGCAGAACAGCTTGAGCGCAATCTAAAAGCGTGCGGCATTCTGTGAGTGGCCACCCTTGAGCGGGCCAGGGACCACGGATTGCCTTGGATGGAATTGGCGAACGGCGAGGATGGGCGTTTGGTTGGGCATGCGGTATACCATTGTGCCGCCGCGGCACTGATTCTACCAAACCCGTCGTCTTAAGAGCAGGCCCGGATCGAGCACAGCGGGGTTTCGATGCAGGGTCACGGCATGGTTGGAGAACACACTATCTGCTACCTTGCCCTGTTGAGCGAGTAGCGATGGATGTACTCTATCTACGAAATACACATGTGCGGCTCGCGGCTTTGTCCGCAACGGCTAGGTTTCCACTCAAGCGGTCCCATCAGGCTCGAGCGTGATTCTACGTCACGGCATCGAGACTTGCACCCTTGATAGTTTGCTCTGATGCCCCCGGTTGATGTCCCCTCCTAACACGCAACTGTCACAGCACAATAGGATGCACGTCCAAGACCAAGGGTAGGGCATTGGACGCTAAACGCTGGACCAAAAGCCACGCTGACCGAGGGAACCAACGGCAACATGTGAGATGTGAGAGGTCCTCGGCTTCACTGGGCCGTGCATGCCCTGCTCTTTGAGCCAGACCAGGACGTTGAATAACCAGCGACCGACGTCGCTCCTGCCATAGGGTTCGCTGTTGCCTTGCCATTGGTCGTATAGCAACTGGCTGGCGTCAGGGCCCGTGCGTCTGCCAGCAGCACTACCATCCCACCTCCGCACGGCGAACAACAACCGTCGCGCGGCACTCAATCACACCACGCACACTATCCGCACATTCTCCCCTCGTACGCCCTCTGAACCGCGTCCGCTACTCTCACGTCTGGCTGAGCGGCCAGTTTCGCTCCTCTCCGCAGCGAACCTAAAGCAGTGCGTACACGCTGCGCCGGCTTACACAGATCACCCCCGCTGAACAAAGAAGAGTCCTAGTTGTCGGCAGCAGGCTCGCTCTGACCTGCCCACTGCCTGCAAAGGCGCCCATTGCTACGCGACACCCCATATCCTATCCATTATTTGACCCAGTCGGGGACAGCACAATGAAGGCAAGTTTGCGACTCAACAAGAGCAAGCAGGGCGGTGTAGCTAACGTCGACAGTACCTCGACTTAGAGAGCCTCCACGAGGTTAGTAGCACTACCGAATAACATCTATGCAGAATACACTCATTGCCCGCTAACTGAAGGTGAACCAAACCCTTAATTTCGTGACCGACGATTCCGCCATAATCGGAGGCTGCGATGTGTGGACCACTAAGGCAGCTGGCGGCGACAAGAAGCTGTTGAAGCGCATTGAGACGGCCCTTGCCAAACGGTGGGACGACCTTCAGTACACGTACTCGAAGCTTCCTCAGCACATGCGGGCCCAGTTCTACACCGCAATGAATATGGCGCGAGACTCACCGTTCGGCAGCTTTCATAATGTCATCAACCGACACACGTATGCCTATGCGATTGCGACGCTGAACGCCAGTCACGTCGACTACGACTTTGCGAACTCTCTCAAACCAGACGAGTTCATCCGCTTGACGCAAGAGGAGTTCATGCGCAATGTTGACGAGACTATGCACCATCTGCGCCCGCAGTTCTACGGTACCGGACTGGTTGTGGGTACTACGACTCCGCAGGGCACCCCGATCTGGAGCCCCCGCTCATGGAAGCTCATCGACGAAGAAATGGACATGGAGCAGTGCGAGTTCTACGCCTGGGAGCCCACCGAGGATCCATACAGCGATGACGGCTTCATTTGGAGCCAGCACTTCTTTGCCTACAACAGGAAGCAGAAGCGAATGTGTTATTTCTACCTCCGCCGTGTTTCTGCGTTGTCCACATCCCTCCCTGTCGCAACTAGCCTCATGGACCGCTTCATGGAGTCGCAGGAGATCAGCCCCAATGAGGCGAGTAAGAAGCGAGCTGCCTACTGGTTCGGAACTCATGACAAGCAGGAGGATCTACTCATCGACCATGGAGAGGTCGTGGATGCCGAGGAAGAGGATTATCTTTCGCCTTGTGAGACAATGGAGCGCGCCGACTACTGGTCCGGTGAGGATAGCGATTTCGAGGACTTGAAAGAGTACAACGACGCCCTTCGTTACAAGAACAAGACTTACGTCGAGACGGAGTCGGTCATGGACGATATGGACGACATGGACGACATAGACGACATGGACGACATGGATGAGATGGACGAGATGGAAATGGTAGAAGTCTAAGCTTTTACCTCCGCCTTGGAACATCGCCAAGGTAACGCATACTTTGTCAAGCCAACCCATATTTGCTAATCACGTCCAGTTCTTTCGACAGGGCTTCTGGTCCGACCAGCGACGATGCATGAGATTCCTTTGTACGACGAATACAGCACTAGGACGGCGTTTATGGGGGACTATATGCGCAATGAGTATATCGGCTCATTTTTGAGTAGGGTGGCTCAAGGGCGCTATCGGGGTCGGTTGGTGGGAACGACTCAAGCTTTCGATACGTCCTTTTCTGGTCATCCATACTCGAGATACCCTTTTCCTTGTCTCCTTTGATCGGTATGGGTGAGCATCATTGCGTTGACCTTTTGTATGTGGTCTGTGAACTATGGGTAACGATTGGGAATGCAACCCAGATTTGGGAATGTTCCACGGAACTGGACGAAACCAGGCCATAATAATGATTAGCAATGGGAATAACCATGCCTCTAGTCTTGCACTTCTGACGTGTGTGTGTGTGATGCGCTGCGTACTACCTCGTGATGAATACACGGAAATGGTGAAAAAAAAACATCGACATGGTCCAGATGGTAGTGGAAAGTAAAAGACGGTCCCTAATTTTTTTTTCCTTTTTTATCAAACCACGAAAGAAGGGAACTACCTTTCTGCGCTTCAAGCTGCAACGCAAAACCCTTCTTTCAGATGATAGTAGGTCACAGCACCACCACCCTTCGTCTTCGCGATTTTCCCCAGGTACATACAGTGCGGTGCGTACAATAGGTAGTAACCTGGCACTTCCCCCCCAAATCTGTTCTATTCTATTATATTCCATTCTATCTACACAACCCCGCGTCTATGTTTTCTTTCTTCTTGTCTTTCTTTTTTTTTTGCTGATGGATGGCGCGAATACCAGCATTCGTAACCCGCTGCTGGTCAGGCAGGAATGGGGAAAGGGGAAAGGGGAAGGGGGGGGGATCGGCAGGGATGATAAGGCGGACTACGGAATATCGTACAATAGGCCACCCGGCCCTTTTGCGCCGCCGGATGGCGTGTGTATGTGTGTGTGTGCTGTTTCCAACGGCGGAGGGGTGGTGGTGTTGTTGTTGTTGTAGTTGTGCGGTGGTGGTGGAGAGAGCGGCGCGCGGATGGGGTTACTATATGCTGTGGGAGGGGAGGGGAAAGGATGGATGGGTGGATTTCGTTGCACGGGATGAATAGGGCTTGGAGGTGATTGATCACGTGGGAAAGATGGGCGAGGAGAGACGGCGCTTTGGAAGAAGAAAGGGAAGGAAGGGAAGGGAAAGGGAAAAGGAGCGATCAGTCAGTTGGCTGTCGTTTACAGTACAGTGTAGGCGGAGGTAAGTCGAGGCTATGGAGGGACGGAGGGTGGGAAGGGTATGGTGGTGCAGCGTGTAGGCTATCATGTCAGTCAGACGGAGGGGTCTATCACTACCGCCGCCGTCGCTGCTGCTGCTGTTTCTTCTTTCTGTTTGCTCGGTGGCCTGACTGTCTGATCTGCAAGGGGGCGTCCGCTGTAGGACGCTGCATACATGTATACGCCGTACATGCAGTACATGCAGTTGTAGACGTACCGATCAGCAGACATGTGGCGTGTGGTGAGGTGTGGATGGCTTATTCCTGTGACATGTGGAGCGCAAAAGGGGACGAGCGGGGGGTGGACCTATGGATCGGGCAGTACAAGATGCTGGGGGCGGGCGTGGGGGTGTCGGGAGTGAGAGGTGTCTGGGTAGCTATTGGGGGAGGGATGGGGATCATGGAGGGTGGAGTCGCATGGCGTCTGGGTGAGATGTGAGTTGGACGCGGTTGGGTTGGAGCGCCGCGAGGTGGATGCAATGCATGTCGGTGTTGTTCGATGTCTGGCATGGTGGGGAGGGGTGGTGAATGGATGCTGACGGTTAAGCGCAGACTTGCAGTCTGACGAGCCTCACTTAGCTCATGCATGTTTGTCTGCCTGCGTGCCTCGCATGGCTGAGCTTTCTAAGAATTGCCAGCTTGGCTTTTTGCCCCTGTGCGGCTCACGTAGGCATACATCACATCATGTACATGCGAAGGAAGGTGCCACGTAGGACCGGACGGAATGGATGGCTCTTTTAGGATTGTGTTGTTCTTTGGTTTTGCTATGGCTACAACAACTTCGGGATTGGGTTAGGAAACGCTGGGCTTGCCTTTGGAAGCTTCCAGCTGCATGGCGTCCAGGTGGTGATTACGATTGTGGTGCGTGCGCCCTACTTCACCCTTCTTGGTGAGTGTTGTGGTGGGCTGCTTTACTACCCTACTGGACCAGGCTTGTGGGGAGCTTGCGTGTATGGAGACGATACGAGTTCGTATCCACAAGTGCACATGGGCACCTGGTCGAGAACGTTATGTGTGGGTGTGCTGTTGAGAGACGGCACTTGGTTCGCGCGAGCATGTGTAGTCGTTCGTCGTGAGTTTGTGGTGGAGCAATTTGTTTTGCATCGTGAAACTCCACCAGGGTCAGTCACGTCGCCGACTTGAGGTCACCTTGGTGTGGACAGTGCTATCTAGGTGTGAGCGAATTCTTTTTAGTGCTGAGTAGCCTTCTCGACGCTGCAAGCCTATCGGATCGACAGTCTTCCCCAGAACGCCATCGTGAAAGCCACAGCGGACACTCCGGCACCTCATCAGCGTGCTCGAGATAAACTTCAGGTGTTGTCAGTGCGCGGACCGTGGCGGCTATCAAGTTGCGCCAACTACCATGACAGACGCCCGCTTTGCTGGCACCGGCTAGTCGGGCCTCGCCGTCTATAAAAGGGACTCCTAGTGGCGGAGCGCCGGCCGTCGTGTTTTATGTGGATGGGCGGGGGCGTGCCATAGCTCGTGGTTTAGCTGGGTGTTCCTGCGTCCCACAGTCAGACCGACCGGGTACGTGACGTTTCAGATACGGCAAGTGTGCCTGGACATCAGATCTGTGGTTCCCCCGGAGAAAAAGAACTGTTGAGAAGGCGGATGTGGGACAAAGTTGGCTGGGATCGTGGCCCGGCAGGTGTGCGCTGGGACTCGTGTTTTGGAACAACTGTCGTGTGTGTGGCATGTGGAATTGCGTTGTCGGGGGCTTTTTTCTTTTCTTTTTTTTTTTTGCTTCTGCGTTGCTCGTGGGGCAGAGGGCGAAATAGGCAATTTCCCTGTCGAATTGGCAATTTGGTGTTGTGGCTAGTTGTGGCGCGGGATGCAAGCGTCCCTTGCACTACCTACCATCCGGTGATTGAGGAGGCCGGCAAGTCTGAATGACTGTGCATGCGTTCAAAGTATCCGGTAGAATGTAAAGGGCATGTATTGTCCGTAGCACGTATGCAACGGACCTTCCCAGTCAGTCTATGACAAAACGTCCGATTGTTTGCCTGATGCTTGCAGAGCCATATGCCTCCGAAGCACCATCGCTTGATCATGCTCGGAAGAGATGCGACAGGAAGATGTCGGGCCAGCCCCTCGAACCGGAAGCGTAGCATCAGCTAGCCCTACGGTGCTCTACGGTACGTACAAAGGCATGGATGCATAGGAACCTAACCACGATCTACAAACTTTCTTGGGTGGATTTGGAACAAGCAGTGATTGAGACACGACAGTGCCCTAGGCTCGTGATCGGACCTGTGTACGGAGCTGGACCGATCCTCGTCGGAAGATGCGGCGAGGAAGCCTGGACTAGTGGAGCGAGAAAAGGGCACTTGAGCAGAGGTGTATTGTAAAGCGCCTACGAAGCCATTTTGCCGTGGCCCACAGTGACGCAACGATGAACTCGAAAGCTCGAAAGCTCTTCAAAAGTCGGTGTTGGTAGGCGTTGATGGCTCCGTCTCGGTACGAGGCCCGCGGCGGAAATTGATGGAGATCACGATGGACGGTTTGGCACGACAGCACTGGCTGAGGGGCAGCGGCGGCTCTGTACTAGGCTGCCGAGGCCCCTGACGATCGGCTTAGTGGATATCTAGCAGCACGATGATGCACTGCGAAAGCAAGTATTGCGTCGAGGGTCGAGGCAAAAAAAACAGAAGGGCCGAACGGGTGCATGAAGGCGCACGTCAGATGGCACAGTGGGCTTGGGGGAGCTCGAAGGACGCTGGATGTTGCGGTGAAGCTGTGTGGTCTGGTCGGGGGTCTAGACGGGCTGCGCTGTGGCACCAGCAAAAAGCAAGCACGGGAAGGTTTGGGCTTGCAGGCGGGCGACGACTACGACTGCGGCTACGACTGCGACTACGACGATGCAGAGCATGGTACGGGCTTCGAAGCGCCGTCCAGCACGCAGGCTGACCGTTTTGAGCATGTCGAGAGCCAAAGCAGGTCGGGGTCCTGCAGCGGACAATGGGGGATGGTAGAGGGCAGAGGGCTAGACTGGCGTTATGCCAGGCGTCTTGCATGCGGTGCGCTACCACGTTTGTTCCACGACGAGATTGCGTCGACGCAAAGGGCAGGCGGGAAGCACTTGTAGCTGTCTGTTGATTGCTTGTACGCGGACCGGCGGTGGGTGGCGGGAGTCGGCGACGGGTATAGCGAGCAGAAGAGCTGCTTCGCCGTCTTCTCCGCATTTTCACCCAGCCGTGGCAAACGACGGGCTGGTGGCCCTACTCAGATGCCGGGAGCGGACTCACGGCTGGGGTAGGGACGTAGGGACGTAGGCACTCAGTTGCTGCGCTGGAGCTGAGAGGCGTCGAAAGCCGGCCCCTGCATGTGCTGGCTGGCCTGCTGGAGCCAGCCGTGCCAGGAGGGCGCGGCAATCTATTGGGCGCGACGCTGCAAATGAGCCGCCCGTCTCGTGCTAGCGCGCCGTTTGACTGCCCAGGGTGAAACACGTCCTGTCAATCTTCATGTTCTGCGCCCGCGAGACTCGACCTGCAGCCTTCGGATGCCGTGCCCGCCGCGGGAGGACGAGGACGAGGACGAGGATGGAGGAGGCCGATGGTGGGGGAGGAGTTGCTGATGGTCACACGGGCGGGAGGGGCATCCAGCCCGCGAGTCGCGGGGCAGCAGCAGCAGCAGCAGCCCCTACCGCCCGCCGCCCACCACGGGGCGGTGGTAGCAGACAGGTCTGGCTGTTATTCCCATGGACACATGTACTTGCATGTCTACGTAGCAGCAGCAGCAGCAGCAGCAGCAGCAGCAGCGGTACCTGCACGCAGAGACCGAGTGCGAGTGGCCGGCAGGCGGCATGCTGCCAAGGCGATCTGAGATGGCACATTTCCGCCGCACTTCGCTTGCGG